>JAEEGG010000805.1_pt1 | contig 91393 bp, 84 predicted proteins | sample 9134161 | NCBI WGS metagenome assembly JAEEGG01 (sample SAMN16246543, study PRJNA631951) | gut metagenome | biome: gut microbiome; feature: rumen; material: CR-attached | host: Bos | place: Iran: Karaj | collected 2018-10
TTTTAACATAAAACCGTTGGAATTTAAGTTAACGTCTTAATTTAAGGATAAAAAGAAAAACCTTGTAAGTTGTTGACCTACAAGGTTTTATGAGGGTGCCCGGTGGGACTCGAACCCACGACATTCAGAACCACAATCTGACGCTCTAACCAACTGAACTACGGGCACCATGTATAAGATCAAATTGCGTCACCTTTCGGTTTTGCGGATGCAAAGGTAGCTATTTTCTACCGAACCACCAAACATTTAGGCGTTTTTTTAGCGAAAAACTTTATTTATAGGGTATTTGCTGGGGATTTTTGTCTTTTGAAGGTATTATGGACTTCATAAAATATCCTCAGGAAGTCGGATAAACTTCCTGAGGACTCTTATTAGAAGTCTTTCGTCATCTCAGCTACTTCAGCATTGATGTGGTCGATGAACTGCTGGATGGTCATGACAGTCTGCTCGCCACCGCCCTGAGGACGTACGGCAACGGTGCCGTCCTGCTGTTCTTTCTCGCCGACAATCACCATGTAGGGGATGCGCTTCAGCTCGTTGTCGCGAATCTTGCGGCCGAGCTTTTCGTTGCGCAGGTCGATGGTGGGACGTACGCCGCCTAGGTCGAACTTCTTAGCAACCTCCTTGGCGTAGTCGTTGTATTTCTCGGAGAGAGGCAGAATAGCCACCTGATCGGGGGTGAGCCAGAGTGGGAAGTGTCCGCTGGTGTGCTCGATAAGCACGGCGCAGAAGCGTTCCATCGAACCGAATGGTGCGCGGTGAATCATGACGGGCGTCTTCTTCGTGTTGTCCTCGTCGGTATATTCCAACTGGAAACGCTTCGGCAGGTTGTAGTCCACCTGGATAGTACCCAGCTGCCAGCGACGGCCGATGGCGTCCTTGATCATGAAGTCGAGCTTAGGTCCGTAGAAGGCGGCCTCGCCGTATTCTACCTTTGCGGGCAGACCTTTCTCCTCACAAGCCTCGACAATGGCTCGCTCAGCCAGTGCCCAGTCTTCGTCGGTTCCCACGTACTTGTCGTGGTCGTTAGGATCGCGCAGGGAGATCTGAGCCTCGAAGTTGAAACCAAAGGCTGTGAGGACGATGCCGATGATGTCCATCACGTTCAGGAACTCCTGCTTCACCTGGTCTGGGCGACAGAAGAGGTGTGCGTCGTCCTGCGTAAAGGAGCGTACGCGGGTCAGTCCGTGGAGCTCGCCCGACTGCTCGTAGCGATAGACCGTTCCAAACTCTGCGATGCGCAGGGGCAGGTCGCGGTATGAGCGGGGCTTCCAAGCGAATATCTCGCAGTGGTGAGGACAGTTCATGGGCTTCAGCATGTACTCCTCATCCTCCTCGGGGGTATGTATGGGCTGGAACGAATCCTTGCCATAGTGGGCATAGTGGCCAGAGGTTACATAGAGGTTCTTAGAGCCGATGTGCGGCGTGATAACCTCCTGATACCCAAAGCGCTTCTGTACTTTACGCAGGTGATCCTGCAGGCGCAGACGTAGCTCGGTACCCTTTGGCAACCAGATGGGAAGACCCTTGCCGACTTTGTCGGAAAACATGAAGAGCTCCATCTCCTTGCCTATCTTACGGTGGTCGCGCTTCTTGGCTTCCTCAAGCATAACGAGATACTCGTCGAGCATCTTTTTCTTGGGGAACGAAATGCCATAGAGTCGCTGCATCTGTTCGCGGGTAGCATCGCCACGCCAGAAGGCTCCTGCCACACTGGTCAGCTTGACAGCCTTGATTTCACCAGTATCGACGAGGTGCGGTCCGCGGCAGAGGTCGGTAAAGTTACCCTGTGTATAGGTCGTGATACTGCCGTCCTCCAGATCCTGTTCGATGTGCTCGCACTTGTACGTCTGTCCGTCAGCTGCAAACTCCTTCAGGGCGTCGGCCTTGGCCACTTCCTTACGGACGACGGCCTCCTTCTTGCCAGCCAGTTCCTTCATCTTAGCCTCGATGGCGGGGAAGTCGCTCTCCTTGATCATCTGGCCTTCGGGCAACAGCACGTCGTAGAAGAAACCGTTCTCGACAGCAGGTCCGAAACCGAACTGAATGCCAGGATACAATTCCTGGAGTGCCTCAGCCAAGAGGTGTGCCGAGGTGTGCCAGAAGGTGTGCTTGCCTTGCTCGTCGTCGAACTTGTAGAGTGCAATCGTTGCGTCCTCCATGATGGGACGGTTCAGCTCTACGGTCTCACCGTTTACGCCACAGCTGACAATGCTGCGTGCCAGAGCCGGCGAGATGCTCTCGGCAATCTCAAGTCCGGTAACGCCCTGTTCATACGAGCGAACAGATCCGTCCGGAAAAGTAATCTTAATTTCCATATCTACAATATATGTTTAGTTTAAATCGCCTGCAAAGGTAGTCGTTTTCTTTGAGCTTTGTACGTTGAACTTTGAACTTTATGATTTGTTAACGCACAAAGCGGCCGATGTCACGCAAGAAGGCAGGCGAGATGCTGTCGATGGTGAAGTCGTAATAGAGGTTATCCTCGTCGATATTGCGGAAATGCTTCGTACCCTGGACGCTGTCCTTAGGCGTTTCCCAGATGATGTCCTTAAAGCGCTCGGGGTCGGCTACGGAGTCGGTGCGCAGGATGCAGTCGGCAAAACGGTAGTCGAAGACGAGAGTGGTGTCTGCCACCTCGCCCATTGCCACGTCGGCCTCATAGCCCGTCACAAGGGTGTTCAAACATTGCAACAGCAGCGGCATGTTGGTATTAGTGAAGCGGAACGCCGCACCACGGTTGGCCGAGAAGGGATAGAACTGCCCTAAGGTGCAGTGGTTGACGACTGCTTCGCAACCATCCAGCTTCAGACAGTCGCCCAAGGTATTGGTAAACTGGCAGTTAGTAACCTCCACGGCGCTGTTGCGAGCCGAGAGCCCTACCCCACGGTTGTTGTGAACCACGCAGTTGGTCATCACGATGGTCGTACTGTCGCAGGTCAAAGCGTCCCAGGCGTTACGTATCTCGCAGTTGTTGAAAGCGCTATACGTTGCCGGGGAGCTGATGGTGATGCCGCGCCATTGGCCACTGATGCGGTCGTAGGGCAAGTAGTCGAACATGTGGTCCAGCCGGTCGCCGCGGAACGTACAACCCTCGGCAAGGACGTTGCCATACGACTCGATGCCAGCGCCGTCATGGAAATACAATACGGTATTGCGTAGCGTCAGCGTCACCATATTATCGACAACGATGCCCTTGCCATAGAATACGATGGGGGTTGACGACTCGATGACGGTGTCGCGATGTATCGTGAGGTCTCTGACATGCTGGGCGTCCCAGCTATAGGCGCGCAGGTTGACACGCTGCTGAACACCACTTTCCAAGGTAAACAGCAAGTCGTCCTCCACTAACTGCGGATCGTCGGTAAAATTCTCGCGGGCGGTCAACTCGACAAACACCAGGATGCTGTCGCCCTTGCGTACCTCGAAGTCGTTGCCAACGGGGTTCAGATAGCTGCCGTCCACATTGACACGGAAGCCCGACTGCGTACCTCGCTCCAGACGTACAGTCTGAATGCGTATGCCGTCAGACGAGTTGTTATGCACCCAGAAAGCCTCGGTGACTGATGGCACGGTGCTGAAAAGTGTGTCGAAGCGGATGGTGTCCTCCTCGAACGTCAGCCTGTTACCCGTCGACGTGCTGAACGAATCGTCGTCCGAACACGCCACCAACACGGCTGCTATAGTCAATAGAAAAAAGAAAAGTCGCTTCATCATACTATGATAAAACGGCTTTTCTTCAGTTTTATTGTGCAGGCAAGTTCACCTTGCCAGACAAAAATTACTTGAAGTAGCGCTTCAGCAGCCCAGCAAAGCCAGCTCCGTGACGGGCCTCATCCTTGGCCATCTCGTGAACGGTGTCGTGGATGGCGTCGAATCCGGCAGCCTTGGCGTTCTTGGCAATACGGAACTTATCCTCGCAAGCACCAGCCTCGGCAGCAGCGCGCTTCTCCAGATTGGTCTTGGTGTCCCAAACGCACTCGCCAAGCAGTTCGGCGAAACGGCTGGCGTGGTCAGCCTCCTCAAAAGCGTAGCGCTTGAAGGCCTCGGCAACCTCGGGATAGCCCTCGCGGTCAGCCTGACGAGCCATAGCCAGATACTGGCCTACCTCGCTGCACTCACCGTTGAAGTGTGCACGCAGGTCCTCAATCATCTCTTCGCTAACACCCTCGGGCTTGCCGTCGCCAATGCGGTGAACGGTAGCATAGGTGGTCTCGCCCTCATCCTTCAGTTCAGAGAACTTAGAAGCGGGAGCCTTACAGATGGGGCACTTCTCGGGAGCAGCATCGCCTTCATAGATATATCCACAAACGGCGCAAATGAACTTTTTCTTCATAATGTGTCAAGTATTTGTTTTGTTAGTAATAAATAGATAGCTGTTTGCAAAGATACGGATAAAAAACAAATCTCGCAAATGTTTTGCGAGATTTATTTCTAAATTATAATCTGTCTAATTATTGCCTACTTGTTGCGTTGGGCTGTCTGACCAATTGTTGTCTATTGATTGCGCTGGACAATCTGACTGATCAGCTCATCAGAGGTAACCATCTGTTGCTCGCCGCTCTCCATGTTTTTCAGCGTCACCTTGCCTTCGCTGATTTCGTTGTCACCAGCCAGTACGACAAAGGGTATCTGCTTGGCATTGGCATACGACATCTGCTTCTTCATCTTGGCAGCATCAGGGAAAATTTCGGCCCGAATGCCTTGCGCGCGCACCTTATTTATTATAGGTAGGCAGTAAGCTGTCTCCTTCTCACCGAAATTGATGAAGAGCACTTGGGTGGTCTGCAACGAATCTTTCGGATAGAGGTCGAGTGCATTCAGTACGTCGTAGATGCGGTCTACACCAAACGAGATGCCCACACCTGAGAGTCCCGGCATACCAAAGATGCCCGTCAGGTTGTCGTAACGCCCGCCACCAGAGATGCTGCCCATTGGCGTGTCGAGGGCTTTCACCTCGAAGATGGCTCCGGTGTAGTAACTCAAGCCGCGCGCCAAAGTGAGGTCGAGCTGAATCTCGTTGTGCAAGGCAGGTGCGTTTGTTGCTGTAACACAGCAACATACTGAACCGAGGGTGGAAAGAATATAGCGCAACTCCTCAACGCCCTTCAGACCTGTCTCGCTGTCTTTGAGTACGTCGGCAATCGTTGCCAGTTTCTCGTCGTTGCTGCCTTCCAGCATAATGATGGGCTGTAGCTTTTCTATCTGCTCGTCTGTCAGGCCGTCCTCACGCAATTCCAGGTTGACGTTGTCGATGCCTATCTTGTCCAGCTTGTCGATGGCGACGGTAATGTCGACGATCTTGTCGGCGGCACCTATCACCTCAGCAATACCCGTCAGAATCTTGCGGTTGTTGATCTTAATCTGTACACGAACGCCGAAACGTGTAAATACCGTATCGACAATCTGCATCAGTTCAACCTCGTTGAGCAGGGAGTCTGAGCCGACTACATCGCCGTCAAACTGATAGAACTCACGATAGCGTCCCTTCTGTGGACGGTCGGCACGCCAGACAGGCTGTACCTGATAGCGCTTGAAGGGCAGCTGCAGTTCCTCGCGGTGCATCACCACATAGCGGGCGAAGGGCACGGTGAGGTCGTAGCGCAGACCTTTTTCGCAAATCTTGGAAGCCAAGCGCAGCGTGTTACGCTCGGTCAGCTCCTCGTCGGTAATCTTGTTCAGATAGTCACCTGAGTTCAGGATTTTGAAGAGCAGCTTGTCGCCTTCTTCGCCATACTTCCCCATCAAGGTCTGAAGGGTTTCCTGCGCAGGAGTCTCAATCTGCTGGAACCCGTAGAGTTCGTACACACTACGGATGGTGTTGAAAATATAGTTGCGCTTGGCCATCTCCACAGGGCCAAAGTCGCGCGTTCCTTTAGGAATACTGGGTTTCATGTGATATAAATATATGTAATTAGTAATCGTTATTACTAATTTTACTTACGTACAATGGTTTGTTCGCGGTCTGGACCGATGGAGATGATTGCAATCGGTGTCTCCAGTTCTTTTTCCAGGAACTTGATGTAATTGCTGAATGCTTCAGGGAATTGGTCCTCGCTGGTGAACTTCGTCATGTCAGTCTTCCAGCCTGGCAGTTCTTCGTAAACAGGTTCGATACCCTTCTCGATGTCGTATGGGAAGTCGCGGGTCAATTCGCCGTTAACCTTATATGCCGTACAAGCCTTGATGGTGTCGAAACCGTCAAGCACGTCGCTCTTCATCATGATGAGCTGGGTGACACCGTTCACCATAATGCTGTAGCGCAAGGCAACCAGGTCAATCCAACCGCAACGGCGCTCACGTCCGGTAACGGCACCATACTCGTGACCCAGGTCGCGAATTTTCTTGCCCGTCTCGTCAAACAACTCTGTGGGGAATGGTCCTGCACCAACACGTGTGCAGTAGGCTTTCATGATGCCAAAGACCTCGCCAATCTTGTTTGGACCAATGCCCAGACCGGTGCAGGCACCAGCACAGATGGTGTTTGAAGAGGTGACGAAGGGATAAGAGCCGAAGTCCACGTCGAGCATCGTGCCCTGAGCACCCTCACACAGCACGCTCTTGCCAGAACGCAGGATACTGTTGATCTCGTGCTCGGAGTCCACTAAGTGGAACTGGCGCAGATAATCGATGCCCTCCAGCCATTTCTTTTCAACCTCGTCGATGTTATACTCAAAGTTCAGCGATTTCAGGATAGCCTCGTGACGAGCCTTGTGGGCAGCATACTTCTCCTCGAAGTTGTCCAGAATATCGCCGACGCGCAATCCGTTACGGCTCACCTTATCAGTATATGTCGGTCCAATGCCCTTACCGGTGGTACCCACCTTGTCCTTACCCTTCTGCGCCTCGTAGGCAGCATCCAGCACGCGATGTGTAGGCATAATGAGGTGGGCCTTCTTCGAAATGTGCAGGCGTTCCTTCAACTGATGACCGCTTGCCTCAAGAGCCTTAGCCTCCTCCATAAAAAGGTCTGGTGCCAGCACGACGCCATTGCCGATGATGTTAATCTTACCCCCCTGAAAGATGCCAGAGGGAATAGAACGCAACACATACTTCTGGCCATCAAACTCCAGCGTATGACCGGCATTGGGACCACCCTGAAAACGGGCTACTACATCGTACTGAGGGGTCAGCACGTCGACAACCTTTCCTTTACCTTCATCGCCCCACTGCAAACCCAGCAGGACATCTACTTTTCCTTGATTCATACCTTTATTATTTTCTTATACTTGATTTTTCAATGATCGTTTCTTGGCCGCCATACGGGTCAATTTAGCCTGACACGTACTACAGATGCCATAGACATATAACGTAAAGCCATCCTTGCGGAAGCGACGTAGGTGCAGGCTGTTGATGGCCCTCGTAATCTGAATCGACTTAAACTCCGTCACCTTGCCGCAGACAGTACATATCTGGTGACAATGGCTGTCGTTGTCGTAACAGGCTTCATATTTCGTTGCACCCTGAAAACGGTGGCGGATGACCAACCGCAATTCCAGGAACAGTTTCAACGTATTATATAAGGTGGCTCTGCTAACAGGGAACCGCTCTTCGTCGTTCAGTTTGTCGCTCAGCTCCTCTAACGTGAAATGATTGTCGAAATCATACACGGCATCAAGGATGGCAAAGCGCTCCGGTGTCTTACGTAGACTATTCTGTTCCAGATAGTTAGTCAGTATTGACCTAACCGTAGCTTTGACATTTTCTTTCATTTGATGTGGTTAAACGGATTAAAAACCGTACAAAAGTACTACTTTTTCTTCAATTCAAAGCAAGAATTATTTAAAAAAAGTCTAAATCATTACTTTTCATTACACAACAGGCAAAGCATATAACCTAAACTAACCAAGATGCTTGACACAAAGGGGATAGAACAGCAACAGGGGAGCACGCGCCCCCCTGTTGTCATGTCGTGTCGGACACAAAGATTATTTGTTCACCTGGAACTTGGTGCAACCATCCTTAAAGAAAGCATTAATCTGCTTGGCGGCAGCAATTCCGGCATTGATGTTAGCCTCAGCAGTCTGGGCACCCATCTTCTTAGGAGTAGAGAAGTAGCGACCTTCGAACTTTTGGAACTCATCGTTGGCATCGGGCATGATGTCAGTGACGAACTTCAGGTCCTCACGCTCTGTCATCAGCTTAATCAGCTCAGGCTCGTTGATGACCTCCTTGCGGGCGGTGTTGACGAGAATGCCACCCTTCTTCATCTTACCGAACAGAGCATAGTTGATGCTCTGCTTGGTCTCAGGAGTAGCAGGAATGTGGAGAGAGACCACATCGCACTGCTCGAAGAGTGCATCCTGATTGGCTACGGCGTGAACACCGGCAGCCTCGATAACGTCGGCGGGACAGTAGGCATCGAAAGCATAGACTTCCATACCAAAGCCCTTGGCGATACGAGCTACGTTGCGACCAACATTTCCAAAAGCGAGGATGCCTAACTTCTTGCCTAACAACTCAGTACCGCTCTTACCGTTATAGAATCCGCGAACGGCCATCACTAACAGACCAAAGACGAGTTCTGCCACGGCGTTGGCGTTCTGACCTGGAGTATTCTCGGCTACCACGTTGTGGGCAGTAGCAGCGGCGAGGTCGATGTTGTCGTAACCGGCACCGGCACGAACAACAATCTTCAACTGCTTGGCAGCGTCCAGCACCTCAGCGTCCACCTTATCCGAACGGATAATCAGCGCGTCAGCATCCTTCACAGCGTCCAACAGCTGAGCCTTCTCAGTATATTTCTCAAGTAGCACCAGCTCATTGCCGGCTGCCTCAACTTCTGCCTTGATACCATTCACAGCTGCGGCTGCGAATGGTTTCTCTGTTGCAACAAGAACTTTCATAAAGATCAATATTTAATGTTTAATCTTTAATTGATTAATGATTAGCTTCGAACTCCTTCATGCAAGCTACAAGGGCGTTACAGCCTTCGATGGTCTGGGCGTTGTAGCAGCTGGCGCGGAAACCACCAACCGAACGGTGACCCTTGACACCAACCATACCCTTAGAAGTAGCGAAGTCGAGGAAGTCCTTCTCCAGTTCCTTGTACTCGTCGGCCATCACGAAGCAGATGTTCATGAGTGAACGGTCCTCTTCAACAGCAGTACCACGGAACAGCTTGTTGCGGTCTATCTCGCCGTAGACGATTTCTGCACGCTGCTTAGCCAGCTTGTCCATAGCCCCAACACCACCATTCTTCTTGATCCAGCGGAGGGTCTCAAGAGCAGAGTAGATGGGAACTACAGGAGGCGTATTGAACATCGAACCCTTGTCGACATGGGTGCGATAGTCGAGCATGGTGGGAATCTCACGGGGAGCCTTGCCCAGCTTCTCGTCCTTCAGGATGATGATAGTCACACCAGCCATAGCGAGGTTCTTCTGAGCACCAGCATAGATGGCGTCGTACTTAGCCACATCAATAGGACGGCTGAAGATATCAGAAGACATATCAGCAATCAGACGAACAGGAACGTCCAAGTCCTTGCGGATTTCAGTACCGTAGATGGTGTTGTTGGTTGTGATGTGCAGATAGTCGGCATCAGCAGGAACTGTCCAATCCTTGGGGATGAAGGTATAGTTGGCATCTGCTGAAGAAGCCACCTCTACTACCTCACCAAAAAGTTTAGCTTCCTTCATGGCCTTCTTGGCCCAGACGCCTGTATTGAGATAGGCAGCCTTCTTAATCAGGAAGTTGTAGGGAATCATACAGAACTCGAGACTGGCACCGCCACCGAGGAAAATCACAGAGTAACCCTCAGGAATAGAAAGCAGTTCCTTGACAAGAGCCACAGCCTCGTCGACGACGGGCTGGAAATCCTTGGCACGATGGCTGATCTCCATCAAAGAAAGACCAGAGCCGTTGAAGTCTAAACACTGTTGAGCGGTCTTCTCTATCACCTCACGGGGCAGCATCGAAGGACCGGCATTAAAGTTGTACTTCTTCATTGTTTTGATGTTCTTTTTATTGTTGTTTGACACTTTGTTTCTGAAATACGGCGCGAAATTACACTTTTTATTTGAAATAGGCAAATATTTAAGCAATTATTAAGCAAAAACTACTCTTTTCTTTGTTTGGCACGGAATTTGCAACGACCAAAACAGACAAAGACAACATAAAAATAATAAAGTATATGCAAAAAGGTAACATCGGGGTTACTACTGAGAACATCTTCCCCGTCATCAAAAAGTTTCTCTACTCTGATCACGAGATTTTCCTCCGCGAAATGGTGTCCAACGCCGTTGACGCTACCCAGAAGCTGAAGACGCTGGCCCAGCAAGGAGAGTTTAAGGGCGAATTAGGTGACGTGACAGTACATGTCAGCTTAGACAAAGACAAGGGCACCATCACCATCTCGGACCGCGGCATTGGTATGACCGAAGAGGAAATCGACAAGTACATCAACCAGATTGCTTTCTCGGGTGTCAACGACTTTCTGGAAAAGTATAAGGACAATGCCAACAACATTATCGGCCACTTCGGATTAGGTTTCTACTCGGCATTCATGGTGTCGAAGAAAGTGGAGATTGTCACCAAGAGCTATCGTGAAGGTGCAAAGGCCGTTAAGTGGAGTTGCGACGGAAGCCCAGCCTACGAGATTGACGATGCCGAGAAGGAGGACCGCGGAAGTGACATCATCCTCTACATTGACGATGACTGCAAGGAGTTCCTTGAAAAGGAGCGCATCCAGCAGCTGCTAACGAAGTACAGCAAGTTTATGGCTGTTCCTGTTGCCTTTGGCAAGAAACAGGAGTGGTCGAGCGAGAAGAAGGAGATGGTGGACACCCAGGAGGACAATATTATTAATAATGTGGAGCCGCTGTGGACTAAGGCACCGTCCAGTCTGAAAGACGAGGACTACAAGAAGTTCTACCGCGAGCTTTATCCCATGAGCGACGAGCCCATGTTCTGGATTCACCTGAACGTCGACTATCCTTTCAACCTGACGGGTATCCTCTATTTCCCCCGTATCAAGTCGAACATTGACCTGCAGCGCAACAAGATTCAGCTCTATTGTAACCAGGTCTTTGTCACTGATCAAGTGGAAGGCATCGTGCCTGAGTTCCTCACCCTGCTGCACGGCGTCATCGACTCGCCGGACATTCCCCTGAACGTTAGCCGCAGCTACCTGCAGAGTGACCGTGAGGTAAAGAAGATTTCCACCTATATTACCAAGAAAGTGGCCGACCGTTTGCAGGCTATCTTCAAGGAAGATCGCAAGCAATACGAGGAAAAGTGGGACGATCTGAAGCTCTTCATCAACTACGGCATGCTCAGCGAGGAAACTTTCTACGACCGCGCCAAGGAATTTGCGCTGTTCAAGGACGTAGAAGGCAAGTACTTCACCTTCGACGAGTACAAGACGCTTATTGAGGGAGCCCAGAAGGATAAGGACGGCAACCTCATCTATCTCTATGCAACGGAAAAAGAAGAACAGTATTCTTACATCAAGGCTGCTCAGGATAAAGGTTACTCTGTGTTGTTACTCGACGGTCAGTTAGACGTTCCTGCCATTCAGATGTTAGAACAGAAGTTCGAAAAGAGCCGTTTCACACGAGTCGATTCAGATATTATCGACCGTCTCATTGTCAAGGATGACGCACCCAAGACGACACTGTCCGAAGACGAGTCTGCCAATTTGTCACAGGTATTCAAGTCGCAGATGCCGAAAATGGAGAAGACGGAGTTCATGGTCGAAGTGCAGAGCCTCGGCGAGAACCAGCGTCCTGTGGTCATCACGCAGAATGAATGGATGCGCCGAATGAAGGAGATGAGCCGCTTCCAGCAGGGCATGAACTTCTACGCCCAGATGCCTGACTCGCTAAATTTAGTACTCAACGCCGATCATCCTCTGGTAAAACGCGTGCTGGACGACTGTAAGACTTCAACTGAAGAAACACTGAAACCCATTGAGAGTGAGCTGAAAGGTCAAGAGGCCAGACTGGCTGCCATCCGTCAGCAACAGGACAAGAAGAAGTATGACGAGCTGACACAGGATGACAAGGACATGAAGGCCGACTGCGAAAAGGCCGTCGAGGAGCAGAAGCACAAGAAAGAAGAAGTGCTCAGCAGTTTTGCCGCTGGAAACGACATTGTCCACCAACTTATTGACTTGGCACTCCTTCAGAACGGTATGCTGAAGGGCGAAGCACTGGACAAGTTCCTGAAACGTTCGGTAGACCTTATCAAATAAAACTCCTGCCACATGAAAGTGACGGTTTATGAACATGCTGTGGATGTACCTGCCTTTCCTGAAGGCAGTTACTTCCACAGCATTGCATTGATGGAACTCTGCGAACGCACACCACGCCACAAACCCTACATGGCAGTGGTGACGCAGGACGACGGCACCATTGTTGCCCACATGTTGACCATCGTGCGCTACCGTCACTCATGGCTACCGCCCTATCTCTACAGTCATGTTCGCGTGATGGGCGATGGAGAATACCATATTGAGGGCATAGACCGTCAAGAGGTGTTCGGCATGATGGCCAAAGCCATCACATCTCGCTTCCAATGGCGTGTGCTCTATATGGAGTTTAGCCATTTATCGGAGAAGATGTTTGGTTATCGGCAGTTGCGACGACTAGGCTATTTCCCAGTACGGTGGATGAACGTACACAACTCGTTGCACTCTCATACGCCAGAAGAGCGCATCAGCGAACGTCTGCTGCACCGTATAGAACGCGCTATGGAACGCGGTGCGACGACAAAGGTTGTAGAGACGGAGGAAGAATTCAAGGCTTTCTCAAAGTTGCTTCGCCATCATAACTGGTTGAAGCCCAGACGCTATATTCCTGACGACGCTTTCTTCCGCGGCATGATGGATAATGGCCATTGCAAAATCTATATCACACAAGTTCACGGCCACGTAGTGGGATGCAGTGTCTGTGTGTTCTCGGGTCGTGACGTCTATCTATGGTATTCGGCTTCTCGCCGCAAAAGTTTCCCGGCATATTATCCTCAGACGGTGACGTTCTGGAATACCATTAAGGATGCTCATCAATCAGGCTACGACCATATCCGATTTGTTGATGTGGGACTGCCATTCCGCAAAAATCTCTATCGTAACTTCATCTTGCGTTTCGGAGGCAAGGAGGTAAGCACTTACCGCTGGTTCCGTATCAGCATAAAATGGGTAAACCAGCTTGCCTCATGGCTTTGGCGGGAGTGAGAGAAGAGAGAAGCACAGAGAACTTTGATCTATAAATTGCGATGGTGGTAGCGCCACAGGGCATAAGCAATGTAAGCCACCAGCAACGGATAACCTATATAATATAAGGTGAAGATGCTGAACACCACGTAGTCGACAGCACAAACTGCACCAAGTCCAGCCAGATAAAGCACAGCCTCACCACCAGAAAGCCGATGGATGACATCGTCGAGGGTAGCTCCTGCCACAATAATGATGGCCCAGACGGAGGCAACGAAGATACCGAGATGCATGGGCAGGGCAAAGGGATTCAGCGAGGGATGATAGTAGAAATGTCGCCATGACTCAGCTCCAAACATCTGAATGGAAGCATATAGTGTTGCCGACGCCGCCACCAGAATGCAGAGCACAGTGGGATAAGGAGTGTCAATGTCGTTGAAGTGGACAATATAAGCATTGTGGCGCATGAGTCGTCGCATGCCGTATGCGCCAACCACCACCACACAGAAGGCGAGGAAAATAAGCAGATGGGTGTCGGAGAAAATATCGATGAACTGCGAAATAGGATCGTCAGGCGAGACCCCCTGCAACAGCTCGCTCTCGCGAATCCATCCTTGTGTAATCTGATCGTGGGCAACCTTCACCCATATTGAGTCAACTGTATCAGTAGGAACAGTCAGGATCTCAGCAACGACAATACGTTCGCCCTTGTTAACATAGACGGTATCAAAGGCCAAATCAGGCAATTCGTCTGACAAAGTCAGGCTGGGGGCTGTGACCACGAAGTTGTAGTTCTGCGTATAGTGGTGGGTGGTCGAAAATGAGATAGAATCCAACTGCTGCTTCGTCAAATCCCACGCATCTGGCGTCTGCTGACCATGGTTGTAGCATGCGCACAGCGACATGGTCGCTATGCTTAATAATAAATAATAAATAATAAAAATAAACTTCTTCACGCCTACTATTACTTATTCATTATTATTTAATCATTATTATTATGGCCGGAGGCCACATAAACGTTCATCTGACATTGGTTGCAATCGAACTGTAGACGGAATAGGCGTCCATCGCCTAAGCGCAGATACAGCGGCTCATGCCATGGGGCTGGTACACCCCCATGTTTTACACAATAGCCCAACGAGAAACGCAGACAATGACGACACTCCATGAGGGGTACACTTGACGAACCGACCTGTCTCATTCCCACCCTCTCTCTGGGAGGAAGGGGAGTAGATGGGTCTTCTGTAGTTTTGGGGGACTGACCTACCTCAGTTTTTTCAATTTGTTCCACCCACTTCCTGCGCAGGTCACTGAGCAGGCTGCTGGGGATGAAGTAATTGAAGTCGGCAGGCAAGTCTACCCCACTACACTCATAGGGTGTACCTCCCAGCTTGGACAACTGGCGGACAATATTGTCGTATTGGGGCTTTTGAGCTGACTGGTGTTCGCATATAATGCTTGCCGTATGCCCGTCAGCAGAGAGGGCGAAGCCGTCAGCTGTAATCTCCAGATAGAACTCAACAGGAATCTTTCGCTCAGCACTTGGGCGCGACAGAAGTCGCTCAAATTCCTGGTCGTTGTTGCGATAGAGCCCCATACCAGGACGCAAGCCGACTGGCATCTGCAAGGGGAAGAGACGGTTGCCCTCTACCCTATTCACGCGGAAACCCTCCAACTCATGATTGTCATTGAAGAAACACAACCCATCACCGTTGGCAAAGTTCGCCGTGCCTGCCACGTTGAACGAATTGCGGCGCAGCTCCTTGACTTTTCCCACATACTCCCCCAATGCTTTAGGGGTGTCGGGCGAGAAGATGTCCGGCCGACGTCCCTCTATACTCCCGTCAGGTTGTCTATGAACGTGGAGGAAGTAGTTGGTATAGCCTCGATTGAAAGTCTTCTTCAAATTAGGCGTAAAGGTGTAGGTACAATGTCCACGTGAGGCTCGGCAATAGCGGTCTGGATGACGGCGGACAATGTCGTTCAACCGTTCACTATAGGCTGCCGTCACATTCTTGACGTAGGCGACATCCTTCAGCCGCCCCTCAATCTTAAAGGACGTAGCGCCAGCCTCGATGAGTTCCTCCAAGTGGTCACTCTGGTTCAAATCTTTCAGCGACAACAGATGGCGCTGATGTTCCCACTCACGGCCATCGGCATCCACCAAATCGAACTTCATACGGCAGAACTGTGCACAAGCTCCACGATTGGCACTGCGTCCGAAACAATACTCAGAAGCATAGCACGCACCACTATAACTGACACACAGTGCACCATGAACGAATACCTCCAACGGCATGCCAGGTACGGCACGATGGATATCGGCTATCTCCTGCACAGACAATTCTCGCGCCAGTACCACTCGACGGAAGCCCGTTTCTTGTAGCCATTGAACCTTTTCTGGCGTCCGATTATCGGTCTGTGTAGAGGCATGCAAGGCAATAGGTGGCAACGATAGTCCCAGCACCGCCATATCCTGAACAAGCACAGCATCGGCGCCTGCCTCGTAAACCTGCCAGATCAGATCCTGGGCCTCCTTCAGCTCGTTATCATGAAGCAGCGTATTTATCGTAACAAAAACCTTGACTCCAAAGGGATGCGCATATCGACAGAGCTGGCGGATGTCGTCAACACTGTTGCCAGCCGCCACACGGGCTCCAAAACGCGGCGCACCGATATAAACGGCATCGGCACCGTGATCAACGGCAGCAATGCCACACTCCAAGTCCTTAGCAGGAGCCAATAGTTCCAGTTTTGTAAGCGGTAACAAATTATTCACTCTTCACTTGTCTCTCTTCTCTATTCACTGATCACTATTACCTTATCTGGTTGATGTCGTAAGGTGTCTCCTGATAGACGTAGTAGTTAATCCAGTTGTTATAAAGCAAATTAGCATGTGCGCGCCACGTCACCATGGGATTCAGATCAGGATTGTCGTTGCGATAGTAATTGCGAGGAAGTTCCACATCGTCTCGAACGTCCTTGTCGCGACGATACTCCTTGTCCAGCGTGTTAGGCGCATACTCCAAGTGTCCCGTAATGAAGAACTCACGACCGCCTCGCGCCATCACCATACTGACTCCACAGTCGGGCGACTCAGCAATGAGCTGCAACTCCGGACGAGCCAGAATATCTTCACGGTGTACCTCAGTATGTCGGCTGTGAGGCATTTGGAACACATCGTCGAAACCTCGGAAAATGGGCAGCTGGGGTTGAAGCGTGTATTGCGGGAAGATGCCGAACATCTTCTTCTCCAACGGATATTTGGGTACACCATAATAATAATAGAGCCCTGCCTGTGCCGCCCAACATATATATAAGGTACTCGTAACGTGCGTACGCGCCCATGTGAAGATGTCGGTCATCTCGTCCCAATAAGTCACATCCTCAAACTCCAACTGTTCCACAGGCGCTCCAGTGATAATCATGCCGTCGTACTTTTCCTTACGCATCTCTTCGAAGTCGCGGTAGAACATCATCATGTGCTCGATGGGGGTATTCTTGGGCGTATGACTCTTGAGCTTCATAAAGCTTATCTCCAACTGCAGCGGCGTGTTGGAGAGCAGGCGGATGAGATCCGTCTCAGTAGTAATCTTAAGCGGCATGAGGTTCAGGATAACGATCTTTAATGGACGGATGTCCTGATTGTGAGCACGTGAGTCGTCCATCACGAAGATGTTCTCCTTCTTCAGCAACTCTATGGCTGGTAGTCTATCTGGTAATCTTAATGGCATCTATGTAATTGACTATTTAACGATTAACTGTTTACGATTGCAACACTCTTAGCACGGCAACAGAGACGTTGTCAAAACCTCCGGCAATAATGGCAGCCTCACAAAGTTTGTTGGCATTGGCACCTTCGGCCAGCAGACGGGTTAACTCTTCATCGGGAACCATATCATTCAGGCCATCGGAGCACAACATATAGACGTCACCAGGCAGTACGTCATCGGTAAAGTCAAACAAATCCATATAAGAGTTCTTACAGCCCGCACCAATACAATTGATAATGACGTTCGAGTGTTTTTTCTCACCACGAAGGGTATTTAGCGAGTGGTCTGTTGTGAGCTGCGTCAGTTCCCCGTCACGGAAACGGTAGAGACGACTGTCACCACAGTTCATCCAGTAATAGTGCTGACCGTAATAGACAATACCCACCAGCGTAGTACCCATATCAGCCATCATGGGAAACTCATGGCCCTTCGAGGCTATAATTTGATTGATTGATTGCAACCAACTCACCAGCATCTCTTCTAATTCTCCCGAAGCCAAACCACGGGGCAAGTCGTTGATGTAAAACTGCAGATTAGCCAGCGTGTCCTCGCTGGCCACTTCACCAGCAGCATGGCCACCCATACCATCAGCAATGGCAACGACAAAGCGATCCAGATTCTCCGTCATCCATTCTGTTGCATAAATATCGCTGCGTATCAACCGGTCGTGAGCGAGTACCATATCCTCGTTGTTACTCCTGACGCAGCCTACACGGCTTGCAGCCGTCAACATGATTCTACTCATTGTTTCTACAATAACGTTTTGTGTTTCTTATTCCTGTTTACAATCTTATTATTTCACACTCACCTGCAAGTTGACATTGGCCAGGGTGACGATGTCGCCACTCTTGATAGACATCGGAATGTCTGGCATCACATCGCGCTGGTTCAGCTTAGTACCATTCGAGGAATGCTTGTCGATGATGCACCACCCAGAATCGGGCTTGAATATTAGCTGGGCATGAACACCCGAAATATACATATTATTCTCAAACATCTGATGATACGGTCCCTGACGGCGACCAATGATGGCTCCATTAATGCCGACTATACGGATATCAAGACTGGGATTGTAAAGTGTCAATGTCGGGGCACCTTTCGCACTCAGCATCTGTTCAGGGTCATCAGCACGTTGCGAAGCAAACGTGGCAAACGACGCTGACGGTTGTTGCTGTACAGCACGACGCTGTTCCAAGACCTCATCGATACTGGCCATGAGTCCACCGCAATAAGTACAGCGACGTCCCATGCCAACACGTCCGCAACTGGTGCAGTAGACTAATTCCTGTCCACACTGGTCACAATAGTGCGAATCGTCTTCTATCTCTTCCTTACAACTTGGGCAAATTATCATAACTATTCCTTAATATCTTCTGGCAAAATCATTTGATAAGTCTCTGGCGTAATCTCCGACTGTGGCATCTGGCTCACGCGGATGGAGAGTTGTTGGATGGTAGCATCCAACATGTTACGCATCTCACGGGCATTGCCGAACGACTGGTCCTTGTTGACCACCTTGCGGCAGATAAGATCCATAAGCTTGAATTCGGCTGCTGGCGTCAGCTGGTAGTTGTCCTTCGAGGCCAGTTTCTTGAAGATGGCCAGCAACTCGTCTTCATTATAGTCATCGATGTGCATCTTGTGGGAGAAACGGCTGGCCAGTCCTGGGTTGACAGCCAGGAACTGCTCCATCTCTTCTTTATATCCAGCAGCAATAACCACAAACTTCCCACGGTCGTCCTCCATACGTTTCATCAACGTGTCGATAGCCTCCTTGCCATACTGGTCATTCTCGGATGACAGCGTGTAGGCTTCGTCGATAAACAGAATGCCACCCATAGCCTTGTCGCACATGTTGTTCACGATCTTCGGTGTTTCACCCATATACTTGCCCACCAAGGTAGCGCGACTGGCTTCGATGACATGGCTCGTAGGCAGAATCTCCATCGATTGTAACACCTCACCCATCTTACGGGCGATAGACGTCTTGCCAGTACCGGGATTTCCCGTCAGGATGAAGTTCATAGCCATCTGCTGAACCTTGCCAGCACCAAGGGCAGCACGCTGTTTCATAAACATACTCTGCACAGCCAGACGACGAATCATATTCTTCACGGAACGCATGCCAATGAAGTCGTCCAATTCGTTAAGAACCTCGTCTAACGGACGGACAGCAGAACTCTTTTGGTCGCCAATATCCGCAACAGTCAGTTTGTACATGTCCTGCAAGAGGAATCCTTCAGCCTCGTTGTCACTGATATGTACATCGGGATTGCTCATCTCTTCCATCAGTCGCTGACTCTGTCGCTCAACGGCCTGGTCAAAGAGTCTGCGGGCCTCACGGGCATTACCGAAGTTCTTGTCACGACGCAGACAGAGCTGTTCAAATTGACGGTGCACGGCAGCCCGTGACTCCTCATCAAGTTCATACTTCTTTTCTGAGGCCATGTTAAGGAATATCTGCGTCAACTCATCTGCTGTATAGTCGTCAAAATGAATGGTCTGCGTAAATCGGCTCTTCAGTCCTGGGTTGGAGTCGATAAAGTCATGCATCTGGTCAGTATATCCGGCCACAATACAGATAAACTTACCACGGTCGTCCTCTAAGCGCTTCAGCAAGGTGTCGATGGCCTCGCCACCAAAGCTATCGTTGTCGCTCGACTTCAGCGTGTAAGCCTCATCAATAAACAAGACACCACCCATGGCAGAGTCTATCAACTGGTTGGTTTTGATGGCTGTCTGACCAGCATATCCAGCCACCAGTTTCGAACGGTCGGCCTCTACCAGCTGACCACGCGACAGGATGCCTAAGTTACGGAACACCTCAGCCATGATGCGGGCCACCGTTGTCTTACCTGTACCAGGATTACCAGTAAAGACATAATGCTTACCCTGGAAAGTATTGGTCTCGCCACGCTGTATTTGCAGGTTGAGGAAAGCAGCAAGTTTAGCTATTTCGTTCTTGACGGCTACCAGACCAACCATATCGTTTAGTTTGGACAGACATTCTGTATAGTCAACCTTTCGAGGTGCTTCGTAAGGAATATCATCTGCCGTCAGAGTCATTAGCTCTTCATCAGACAAAGTGGAGATGTCTATTTTCCGGAGTCGTTCAGCCTGACGTACACAAATCTTGTCGAACAGTAGGCGCATCGTTCGTCCGTTGGCAAAGTCCTTGTCGCGGGAATTATACATCTCGGTAATCATCTTTAGCGCCAACTCCTTGGCATCAGAGTCGAAGATATATTTCTTCTCCTGTGCAAAAAGCTCCATAATCTGAAAGAGCTGCGAGGGTGTGTAATCCTCAATGTTCAAGAAATAGGAGAAGCGGCTACGGAATCCCACATTGATTCGGAACAGATTGTCCATTTCCTGTCGATAGCCAGCGGCAATGACTACAAATTTACCGCGGTCGTCTTCCATTCGCTTCATCAGCTGTTCCAAAGCTTGCGCACCTTGCTGGTCACGGTCGCCAGTCTGACTCAGCGGAGCCAACGTATAAGCCTCATCGACAAAGAGGATGCCACCCATGGCCTTGTCACACAGACGATCAACGACTTTTGGCGTCTCACCCTGATAAGGACTAACCATCTTAGCACGATCGGCTTCCACCACATGTCCACTATCAAGGTAGCCGATGGCTTCGAGTATCTCGCCAAGTTTTCTGGCTATCGTGGTCTTACCTGTACCAGGATTACCCGTCAGTACAATGTGAATGCCAGCTTTCTCTTGTTCGCCAAGACCACGTTGGGCACGCTGCACACTATTATGTACGGAAAAGGCAATCTCGCGGACAGCCTGCTTGACCTCGTCCATTCCAATGAAGTGATCCAAGTCCCTGAGGATATCGTCCAATGTACGAATCTCGGGAACATAGCCTTTGATATCCTGCTCTTCTACCATCGTCGCCGACATGCCGCGACTGATAAAAGAGGTAAAAATGTCTTCAGCTGTTTTGACAGCTACATGGGCATAACCAAAAGTGTCATCCTTAGTCTTCACCTGATATTGGAAGAAACGCTGCAACTTACTCTCAGCTTCAGGACTATAGACGGCTATGCCATACTTGGTGCGAAGTTCGAGCTTACAAATATCACACAAGTGCTGAGGGCTGGGAGTCGGCAGTCGGAAAGTGTACTTGAAACGGTTCTGAGCTGCCGGATTAGCCATCAAGAAATCGTCAAGACCTTTTGGTAGACCAGCAATGATGACAATGGGATTATCGTTCCATTTGTCCATCTCGACAAACAGCTTGTCCAGCGGATTCACTTGGTTGGAATAGCGGTCTGGCAGCAGTTTCTGGACGTTGTCGAAGAAGAGTATTCCTCCACGGGCCTTCTTCACATTGTCATCCCACTTATCGACAAAGCGCTGATAGTCCACAGCATCAACCATAGTCAGCTTCGGCTTCTCTATGATTTTATACTGATAGAAGAAGTCGCGGATAATCTCTGCCAAAGCAGTTTTTCCCGTACCTGTCTCACCAATGATGATAGCATTCACGCTGAGACGGACATTCATAATGTCCTTGCGCGAATGGAGATAGGTATAGGTATCGACGACGGTCTTCAACTGTTTCTTGACTTCGTCAAGACCTATCATCCTATCCAGAACGTTCTGTATGACAAGCGGTTTGCCACACCACTTACAGAACTTAGCTATCTGTCGATTCTCATGATGACAATAATCACAAATCATAGTTATTCAACATCCTTTTGTATTTGCTCGATAACTTCTGTTGGACTGACCCTGAAGTGGTCAAGGTCGGGATTGGGATAGTTCAGCAGCTTAGGACTGAACACTATCATCTCGAGCAGGAGAAGCCCAACCATTGCACTCCATAAAATATAATGCAGTACAGACTCGCCACTGATGGATCGCACTTGATTAGTGACATCGTCCAGCATGCCGAACTTGGACCCCTTAAACTTAAACGACTTCTGCTTAAACGTATAGTAAAGTGGTTCCAGGAGCGTCGACTTGATGTCGTCCTCCATTACTTCATTGATGAGTTGCGAATCGTCTTTGGAGTCGCTGCGGAAGTTGGTCACATGACAGATAGCCATGTAGATAAGGGTCAGTACCAATGCTGTTGGAACAAACAGCGAGGGGATGGAGGCGTTGACGCTCTTAAGAATCAGTATGGGAATCCACGACGTCAACATTCCAAGCAGCCCCCAAAGACAGGACATGACGAAGCCATAGCCGCGGAAATAGGCACGCAGCCCGACGATAATCGCCGTCATGCCGCCAACAGGCAGAACTATCGACATGATTGAATGACGGAACAGATAGTCACGTCCTGAAACTCCACAAATCAACAAAAGCAAAATCCACAGTCCACACAGGCTGTAATAGGTGATGCGCCAGCGCTGTTCCTTCGATTTTGCACGCTGGTAGCCCATGCGTACCTCACGATACTTTTGGGAAGTCTCTTCCTTAGCATTGCCATAGCGTTTGTAATAGACTTGGTTCTGGTCTATCTCGCCAAGATTGACAATCCATTCCTCCAATTTGTGTTCATAACTATACGAAAGCGAAAAGTCGGCATGTGGATTCTCATGATAGAACACCGACATCCACTGACTCAGTGAGCCGCGCTTGATAGCTGATAGCAGCAAAGGCCTTAGAGCCAGCTTATCAAAGTTGGTACCATCCTTCAGTTCCGTTCCGTCTTCCAGCAGGTAGGCCGGAGTAACGCCCAGAATACGACAGAAGCGGTAGGCGGCAGTACGCAGGTCGTAGGCTCCCAGACGTTCGCGGTTCTCCTCGCTACTCATGTCGAAACATGCTCGAGCCTGATTAAGCTGTTCAAACCAGCCATGTAACTGGGCGAAATAGAAGAAACGCCCATTGGGGTCAGTGTAGGCCTGCATCTTTTCGGTAAAAGTCTTGCCGTCCAGATCCTGCCAGCTTTTCAATTGCTCACTTAACGCCTCACCAACCTTAAAGGGAGTGTTGGCCTCGCGCAGATCGAAGGAGGCTTCACGATCCAAATTGTACAACACTTTATAACCCAGCGACTGGGACGGTTCCTGCCCCTTCGTCATGATGCGCAGGGCCTCGCAGGCCATGTGGTCCTCATGGTTATACATCCATGACAACAGGCGTCCGTCGCTCAGGCTCAGCCATTCGTCTTCCGAACAATTCTCGTAACCAAAAGAATGAACGATTTCCGCCAACGTCGACGAAGGATGCTTCGCCATAAAGGGAATCTCTGAATCAATTTCGTAAACCAGTTTCAGTATGGCAATGCGACTTGACAGTTTGCTTTCCGGAGCGAAATAGCTTCTCAGTCTAGCAACGTCGGCTTTAGAGTGTGACTCCAAGTAAAGGTAGAGATGGTCGTTCGGATTAGCCAGTGCCAGAGCGTAGTCTTCCTGATAGCTTAGCACAGATATGGCGGCACTATGCACGTCATCACAGAGATTGCCGTGAATATCCTTATAGGCATAGGTCGGCTCCATGACATAGACGGCTGCCATCAGTGCCGCGTGCTGGTTGACGGGATAGCGGTTGGTAACGATATCCTTCACGGCAGAACTCAGCTTGACATTGCCGCACTGCTCCAGCCAACCAGAAATACGTCCGTTGAACAGATAGCTGATGGCAAGTTTCTCATTGTCCACCAGCATGGGTATGAGTTCGTGGACATTATCAGCCACTAAGTTGCGTTCTGGGTCGACGATGAAGCTGCGATACTTCAGGATAGGCGACGAGATGTCTATCTTCACATTCTCTCCCAAGAACCAACGCTCCACCTCCTCGTACCCCCAACGTGTCTGGGGATTGACGGAAGTAAGACCCTGAACGATCATTTTCACGCGGTCAGGCAAATCATTGATGCGCGGCAAACGGCCTTCGTTCTTCTTACGCATCATGACACGCTCGTTCTGACTCAGCGGGTTTTCGCCCAGCCAAAGGGTCATCAGCGTAATACCTAACGAATAGAAATCTACAGCAGGGGTAATCTCCACCTCGCCGTCAATAACATCGTTATACATCTCCGGTGCGGCATAGACCGGCGTACGTGCCTGAGTGGTCCGGTGCAACTTCTCATCACCCTCCAGAATACTGGAAATACCAAAGTCGCCCAGCACAACTTCCTTGTGGTTGGTGTCGCGGAAGAAGAAATTACTGGGCTTGATGTCCTTGTGGATGATGTTATTGTTATGACAATAGGCCAAGGCTGCAGCCGCCTGTAAGGCAATGCGACGGAACTGGTTGAAGTCGGCATCCAAGTCGTAATCATTCAGCGTTCCGCCACGAAGATACTCCATCAGCTCATAATCGCGGTTCTTGCCGTCTACATAGGTTTTGCCAAAGTCGTGAATGCGAACTATCATCTCCATACCGATGTTCTGAATGATGCGCATCAGTGTCTTCTTGATGGTGAAGTTGGGATAGTAGATCTTCAACACCCTTTCACCTTCTTCGCCTTCAACGAGGAACACCTGTGCCTCACCTGAGTTGTCGCTCAGGCACTTGATGCTACGGTATAAACGGCCTTTCAGCAGGAACTCCACATCGCCGCCACTCTGTTTGCCAGTCATAGTGCGTACGGTGGTTTCTCCCTGATTCGTCTTAGGTAGCTCTACACGCTTGGTAGTATGGTTCCCCATGTTGAGGTTTCTTATGGTCTCGTCCATATATTTTATTTGTCGTCTTTAATGTCTCCTACATTGTTCTTTCCTAAAATCACCCATTTGCCACCCATGTGGGGTTTGGCACAGCCACAGGGACTGCTATGCATGGCATGCTTGTAGTTGCACACCCATGCCAAGCGGACGCCAACAGGCTTGCTGGCCATGGCATAGTTACGCGCCTTGGCAGGAATCAGCGTGGGCTGGACAGCCATCTTGTCGAGGATGGCAGAGAGCACCTTCACCTTCTGGGATTTCTGTTCCTCCAGTTCTTCCTTTGTCATACGTTTGTTCTCGGGCTTGCTGATGACGGGATGCTCATTGCCTTCGTCCTTGGCCAGCAGCGTCAGTACGCGTTCGCGGAGTTTGAAGTTTTGCTGCTCCCTAATGATGTCACGTTCGGAATTGTATGGCAAGGCGTTCTCCAGCTTGGCATAATCCTGTACGACGGCCATCAGTTCCTGATAATCAGGGTCCAGTTGCAGTTCCTTCACCAGGTGGCGGGCTTCCTCGGTCAATGCCGTGCCACACTTCTTACAGAAAGCAAAGTCGTTGAGCGAATGACAGGTGGGACATACCAGACCTCCCCTGGGACTGCCACACTCGGGACAATAGGCCTCATTGCCAGAAAGGTGGGCACCACAGAACGAGCAGACGTCGGTTCGTATGTAATGGTGACAGACCTCACAGAAGTCGGCATCAGGGTCTAATTCGGCGCCACAATGGGGACAAGCTGTCTTACTGATGGGCTGGCCACACTGTGCACAGAACATGGCCTCCGGATCGTTCGATGCACCGCAATAGGGGCACAACTTTGCTGAGGCCTGCTGCTGAAGCTGCTGTTGTAACTGAGGCTGCAACACTTCCTCCTGAGGTCCCAATTCTTTTTGCATCTGCTCTGGACGAAGGGTATGTTGCGTTCTTTCAATATCCATGTTATTGTCGTTCATCATAAGTCGATTGTTAATATTGAATGCAAAGATACGAAAGTTTTTTTAAAAACAACAAAAACCGCCGTAAATTTACATTTACGACGGCAATTTTTCTTCGTTTTGCCTCAGTTTGTGCTAAACAAGGGGTGTTTTTAAGAGTTTTTTACCATAACTGCAGACGTTCGGTCTTAGGAATAAACATCTTGTCGCCCTCTTTCACACCAAAGGCATCGTACCACATATCAATGTGCGGCAAGGCACCATTGACGCGCCACCGACCTAACGAGTGGGGGTCGCTCTTGGTGCGATTACGAATCTCAGCCTCGGTGATGTTGCCTGCCCAAACGCCAGCGTAGGCCAAAAAGAAGCGCTGATCGGCGGTGAGTCCGTCGATGACGGGCAGGGAATTGCCCTTGGTGGCGTTCTTATAAGCATACCATGCTACCTGCAGTCCACCATGGTCGGCAAGGTTCTCGCCGAGGGTCAAGCGCCCGTTGGCGTTGAGGTCGGTCAGCACCTTAATTTTCGAGAAGAAGTCAGCATACTTATCCGTACGCACTGTAAAGTTCTTTCCATCAGCTTCAGTCCACCAATCGTGCATATTTCCATCCTTGTCAAACTGACGACCTTGGTCATCGAAACCGTGCGTCATTTCGTGGCCTATTACCACACCTATGGCACCATAGTTAAAGGCATCGTCGGCCGTTGGATCGAAGAACGGAACTTGCAGAATGCCAGCTGGGAAGCAAATTTCGTTCGTGGTTGGGTTATAGTAGGCATTAACCGTCTGTGGCGTCATGTGCCACTCGTCGCGATCAACAGGTTTTCCGGCCTTTTCCTCAATATTGTGGGCAATGCGCCAGCGGTTGCACTCCTGCATATTCTCGAAGTAAGATTTTTTCGCATCAATCTTCAGAGCCGACATATCCGTCCACTTGTCAGGATAGCCTATCTTGACATAGAAGGTATTAAGCTTCAGCAGAGCGTTGACTTTGGTCGAGTCGTCCATCCAGTCCTGGGCGGCAATGCGCTCGCCGAGGGCTATACGGAGGTTCTCCACGAGTTTCTTCATACGTTCCTTCGACGAAGCGGGGAAATACTTCTGTACATAGATACGGCCCAGGGCCTCACCCATAACGCCTTGCACCTGATTGGTGGCGCGGCGCCACAAGGGATGGTCTTCCTTACGACCTGAGAACACCTTGCCATAGAAGTCGAAGTTGGCCTCACGGACAGCATCGTTCAGGTAGCCCGTAGAACCGTCAATGATGCCCCACTCCATCACGTCGCGATACTCGGCAGGCGTCATTGTGGCAAAAAGCTTATCGGCTGCATCCATAAAGGCAGGTTGGCCGACTACCATGTCCTGGATGTACTGGCTCTTGATACCCCTGGCGTTCATCTGGCGCTCCAGTTGGAAGTGGGGATACTTGCTGTCAAACTCCCTCAGGGTCATCTTGTTGTAGTTGGCCTGGGGGTCGCGAAGTTCGGTGCGCGACTTACTGACCTTGGCCAGGGCGGTCTCCACCTTCAGGATGTTCTTCATCTTTTTCTCGGCGACACCTTTCTTAAAGCCGAAAAGCTGGAACATGCGTACGATATGTTTCTTGTAGGCCTCGCGAATTTTCGTGGTAGCCTCATCGTTCTCCACATAGTAGTCTTTCTGTCCCAGCGTCAGACCGCTCTGGTAGATGTTGAGGATGTTTTCAGTGGCGTTCTTATCGTCTGCACCAAGGTAGGCAGCAAAGAATTCCTGCTCACCATAGGGAGCCATCTCCATCTGTATGGCAAAAAGCTGGTCCTTAGTCTTGGCGGCCTCCATTTTCTTGATGAGGGGCATGACGGGACTGATGCCGTCCTGTTCCCTACGGGCTGAGTCCATAGCGAGTTTGTATAGGTCGCTCAGCTTTTGTTCCACACTACCCTCGGAATAGCTGTTTTCTAACAGTTCCTTCAGAATGCCGTTGATGCGCTTATTGTTGTCTTCGGCCAGACGGTCGAAGTTGCCGAAGCGCGAATAAGCGGCAGGAAGCGGGTTAGCTTTCATCCATCCGCCACAGGCATACTCATAGAAGTCATCGGCAGGACGCACACTCTGATCCAGGTCACCCATGTTGATACCTGATTTCAAGGTCACCTGTGACGAGGCTGAAAGTGAAAAGGCCGATAATGCCATAATCATAATTGTCTTCAGTTTCATTTTATAAATATTTAATGATTATTCATTTCGGAGTGCAAAGGTAATACTTTTCTTTCATAACTCCAAATCTTCTGACTGCTTAACAATTTTTAATTGGCAATATAAAGGATAATTCGGATAAAACACATATCTTTGCAATTAGTACTTTTATATTGTAAATTAATAGTAGACTGATGCCTAGCAACATTTATCACAATGACTATGTGCTGAAAAACATGTTCGGGTCGTTCTTCCTGGCGACCTTGATGTCAGCACTGATGAGCCAGCTGGGTTCCATCACCGACTCCATCATTGTGAGCCATCTGATATCTCCTGACGCACTTTCGGTAACACGGCTTTGGGGACCTTTTATGAGCGCCATATTCATCGTCATTGGCCTGATAAGTGCTGGTGCTGACTATATAGCCACCAGAGCCATCGGAGGACAAGACTATCAGAAGGTGAACCGCATATTCAACAGCGAGCTGTTCTATACAGCGACAACGTCGCTGCTCATTGTCTGCCTGCTGTTGCCATTTACCGACCAGCTATGCCACCTGATAACCACCAACGAACGGCTGTCACCATACCTTAAGTCCTACATCTATGCCAACTACCTGGCTATTGTAGTTATCATGACAGCGGGTGTGCCCGTATCCTATGTCATCAACAATGGAAGCCCCAAACTCATAACGCGCAGCATTGTCATCTCTCAAGTGCTCAACATCGCGTTCGACCTACTGTTTTGCGGTGTATTCGGACTGGGACTGGCAGGGGCGTCACTGGCCACAACGCTAAGCATGCTGCTGGCTTTCACGTCGCTGACGAAGTATATAGTGCAGCATTCCAACATTTTCAAGGTAAAGTGGCCTACGGAGGTGTGCTCCATAGCACTATACAAACAGATGGTGGTGGTGGGAGCGCCCATGATAATTGCAGCGGTAGTTGATCCTGTGTCCACTTACCTCATGAACACGCTCATTGTCAACAGGATGGGTGCTGATGGCATGTATACATTCACCGTCTATTTTCAGACTATCGGCATCTGCATGCTGATATTGTCAGGAACCAACAGCGCCATCATCAGTATTGGCGGAATACTGCAGGGCGAGAACGACCACGACAGCTTCAAGATGCTCACCAGGAGGATTTTCCGACTCCTGCATTTCGCCATCATACCTGTAAGCTTACTGATATTCATCTTTCCTGATATACTCACAAAGCTATTCGGAGCCTCAGAGGAACTGACTGCACAAAGCAGGACACCGTTGCGCCTGCTTAGCCTATTCCTTTACCCTATGGCCATGACATCTACTCTGCAAGGTATGTACTTCGTGGAGGGACACCATAAGCTCTGCAGATGCTATCAGCTGATACTGAACGTCGGAACCCTCGCGTTCATCTGCCTGATGGCTCTTTTCACTCCAGAACTGCTATGGTATGGAATGCCCGTCATAGGATGGCTACTGCTGGCGTTACTGCTAACAATGGCGTATGTGGCGTACAGGAAAGAAAAAACGGTCACATGGCCTACGCTGCAAAGCACACTACCCACAAACATCGCGGTGGCAGTATCGGTACCTTATACCAAGGAGGGCGTGGTGAGGCTACTGAAAGAAGTCACACCGTTCATACATGCTTGTGAACTGCAGGAAGGTCTAAGCGTAGAGATTGCACTGGAGGAATTGCTTTACGAGGTGGTCGAGTCTGATACGAATCGTAAACCAAACGAGACGTTCGACCTGAGAATTGTGGATACGGTCAACAAGTTCACCATCGTACTCAAGAGTAAGGGGGCACCGCTAAACCCCATATACAAATATGCCAACAGCGAGATTGAAATGATAGACGGCAACGACTACCGACGTGCCATACTGACCAGACTGTGCGACGACATCACCCATAAGTATATGAACGGCATCAACTGTATTTACCTCAACTACCAGCGGCAAGAGTCTCCAGATCCTCAGACAGCTGCTCCCAGCGCTCCACCTCTTCATCAAGGGCTTTCTTAGTCGTGGTGTAATCCGTGACAAATTCCATATTTGAAGCGTTCTCAGGTTTCATCAGCAGATCGTCGAGCTCTTTTAACCTGCGTTCCATATCACTGATTTTACGCTCCGATTCCTCCACGGCCTTCTCGGCCTTCCGCAGGCGCTTCTGCTGTTCCTTGTGCTGGGCATATGACTGGCCTGTCCCCTGCCCTTCCGAAGAAGAAGGTGTCTGGTTTGGTGAGGCTTTAGTTTTTGGACTGTCTGGCAGCTTGACATCCCCTTCTTGGGAGAGACTTGGTGAGGCTCCCAGCCAGTCATAAATTCCGCCTAAGTGCTCACGAACCTTGCCTCCTCCGAACTCAAAGACCTTCGTGACAAGTCCATCCAAAAACTCACGATCGTGGCTTACTATGATAGCTGTTCCGTCGAAGGCCTTGATAGCTTCTTTCAAAACGTCCTTCGACACCATATCAAGGTGGTTGGTAGGCTCGTCGAGGATAAGCAGGTTGACGGGCTCCAACAGCAATCGGATCATGGCCAGACGGCTGCGCTCGCCACCGCTGAGCACCTTCACCTTCTTGTCGCTATTCTCGCCACCAAACATAAAGGCACCCAAAATATCGTTGATGCGCAGGCGTATCTCACCCTTGGCCACATTGTCAATGGTCTGGAAGACGGTAAGGCTCTCATCCAACAGCTGGGCCTGGTTCTGGGCGAAGTAGCCTATCTGCACATTGTGGCCTACCTTCAGGTGTCCGTCGAAAGGAATCTCGCCCATGATACACTTCACCAGCGTCGACTTACCCTCACCGTTCTTGCCGACAAAGGCCACCTTCTCGCCACGCTTGATGGTCATATTTACTTTTGCGAACACAATGTGTTCGCCATAGCTCTTCTTCACCTCCTCGCAAATGACGGGATAGTCTCCGCTCCTCAGACAGGGCGGGAACTTCAGCCGCAGTGCCTTGTTGTCAACCTCGTCGACCTCAATGGGCACCATCTTCTCCAACTGCTTAATTTTCTGTTGAACCTGTATGGCCTTCGTGGCCTGATAGCGGAAGCGCTCAATGAACTGGCGCATGTCCTGCATCTCCTTCTGCTGGTTCTCATAGGCGCGCAGCTGCTGTTCACGGCGCTCCTGGCGAAGCACTACATACTCGTCGTACTTCACCTTATAGTCGATAATCTGACCACAGGAAATTTCCAGCGTCCTGTTGGTCACATTATTTATAAATGCACGGTCGTGGCTCACCAGCACGACGGCCTTGGCCGAGGAGGCTAAGAACTGCTCCAGCCATTGTATGGATTCGATGTCCAAGTGGTTCGTAGGCTCGTCAAGCAACAGCACGTCGGGCTTCTGCAACAAAATCTTGGCCAGCTCTATACGCATGCGCCATCCACCGCTGAACTCAGACGTAGGCCGTTCGAAGTCAGTACGCACGAAGCCTAAGCCCATCAGCGTGCGCTCCAGTTCAGCCTCCTGACTCTCGGCACCCATCATCAGGTATCGCTCGTGTTCCTGTGTATAGCGCTCAACGAGCGCCATGTATTCGTCACTCTCATAGTCAGTCCGCTCGCCCAACTGGCGCTCCAGACGGTCCACACGGTCCTTCAGTCGTGCCACGTCGGCGAAAGCCTTCTGTGTCTCCTCACGCACCGTGGTAGAGTCGGTAAGCCTCATCACCTGCGGCAAGTAACCGATGGTGGTGTCCTGCGGCACGCTGACCGTACCCGCTGTGGGCTGTTGCTGTCCGCAGAGTATCTTGAGCAGCGTCGACTTGCCAACACCGTTCTTGCCCACCAATGCTATGCGGTCGCGGTCGTTCACCACAAACCCAGCATCGGCAAACAGCGGCTTCACGCCAAACTCCACGCGCAGTCCTTCTACTGATATCATTTCCTTACCTTATATTATATATATAGATTAGAGCCTACAAAGTTACATAGTATTTTCATAAAGCATGATTACTTTATAGTTAACAAATCATAAAGTTCAAAGTACAAAGATTATTTTTCAATTTTCAATTATCAGTTTTCAATTATTCTTCGTACCTTTGCACCCGCTTAATGCAAGGAGAGGTGCTCGAGTGGTTGAAGAGGCACGCCTGGAAAGCGTGTAACCGGCAAAACTGGTTCGCAGGTTCGAATCCTGTTCTCTCCGCAGTTAGTGAATCTTCGAAACCCCTTTGTACAAAGGGATTTCAGAAGATTCGCAAAGTTCCAAATCGTATCATTTTATTCAATTAAAAAAAACTGCACACGTGCACATTTTTGCACTTCTGTGCACATTTTTGCACCATTTCGCACCCTTTTTTTGCAAATCCTTTGCAAGTTTTTGCCAGTAAAAATGCTGTTTTTCAGCTACTTTTCTGCAAATTCTCTGCTACATTTTTGCAAATTCTCTTCAAATCTACTATTGAATAAATAATAAAAAACATTTGACAAAATCATTTAAATATTATTGAGTTATGGAAAACATCAAGTACTATTTTGACAAAAGAAGCGCAAAAAAAGACGGCACATGTCCTCTTAAAGTTTATGTTAACACAGTTGAAGGCGTATTCTACGTCCCCACAGGAATATACCTGAAGGCTAATCAGTGGAATGCTGGTATGTGTATTATATGCAATCATCCTCGTCAGGTTCCCTTGAATAACTATTTGGCAAACATGCTCGTCAGGACGGAGGATAAAATTCTAAACGTGCAGTTAAAAGAAAAGCGAGGTTTACATAAACAGGAGATCAAAGACCTAGTTATAGAAATATATGTAGGAAAGGCCAAGGAAGAGAAGGGCGAGGTGGAAACAATATTCAACCAGTTCATTAATGACATCTCCAAATCGGCTAGGACCCGTGATATATATAATGTGACATGGAATAAGATAAAAGTCTTTTCCAGAAACAAAGCCTCCACCTTATCTTTCGATGATATCGATATCAAATGGTTGAAGGCCTTTAATTCATGGCTCATCAGTAGTAGACTCTCGATAAATGCGAGGGCGATACACTTCCGAAACATAAGGGCTGTATTCAATGCTGCCATTGATAATGAACTGACAACCAATTATCCTTTCAGGAGATTCAAGATACAGCATGAGAAGACGATGAAAAGGAACCTAACAATTGAGCAACTGAGGGAACTGTACAACAAGCCCGTCAAGCCCTTCATGAAGAAATATATAGACTTCTTTTTCCTTATGTTCTTCCTAATGGGTATAAATGGTATTGACTTGTTGCTAGCCAAGAAAAACCAGATTGTCAATGGGAGGCTGGAATATAGGCGAGCAAAAACAGGAACACTATATTCCGTAAAGATAGAACCAGAGGCCATGGAAATCATCAACCGCTACAGGGGAAAGAATTATCTGCTCAATTTCTGTGACAACAGGAAATCATACAGGACGTTCATGTTGAAAGCAAATCATTATCTCAAAGAGCTAATACCGGGATGTACCAGCTACTATGCGAGACACTCAGTAGCATCCATAGCTGCAAAGTTAGACATACCTCTTGACACTATTGCGAGAATGCTCGGACATACGGATCCGTCAAAGAAAGTAACACTCATCTATGTTGACTTTGATAGCAAAAAGGTTGACGATGCCAATAGGAAAGTAATAGATTACTTCTTTAGTGGCTTAAAATAATTATTTCATTATGAAACAACAGGGCAGAGGCATCGGGATGTATTCCCATGCCTCTGTCTTTGAATAACTACACTTATCTTTTATATTTCTATCTTAATGTTATAAATAAGGTTCGCGCGCGTAGATCTACTGTAACTGAGGAAATCGGAAGTCATGTCGCTCCAAGACTTATCATCAGACAGTAGTTGATAGCGTATATTCGTATAATTTCTGCCTAAATGTCCTCCGATCAATTCTTTAAATGCCCTCCAGTCACACCTTGCATATATACTATGTCTTACCTAAATTAGCTCGGAAATCATGATAAATGACTAAAGCGCGGCTTTCGATTTTGGGACGTCTTCATACTTAGAAAGCTTCAGCATATAGCAGTCTCTTTCATTCAATATCTGCTTAAACAATGATATGGGGACTGTTTGTTCACCAGCGTTACTACTAAAATACGAAGGTAAGAATTCTGTGTTGCCATAGAAAAATGACATATCAATTTTTAGGCTTTTACACAAATCTTCTAGCAAACCGGTCTTGATATCAGATGATTTGTTAAGTTTTTGACTTAGTTCCTGATGTTTTATATTCATAGCTTTAGCAATAGCAGTTACGCTATAACCACCATTGATAAGCTTTTCTTTCAATTCCTCACCGCTCATTTTACAATAGTTCTATTAAATAATACTAAATTCGGCAATATTTCTATTGCAGAACGGAAATATTTTTATAACTTTGCATCGTCGTAAATGCAATTTTTATTCAAAAGAGATGCAAGTAGAATGCAACTCCTATACAAATCGGATGCAAATTTACCTAAAACAATGTATAAGACCAAATTTTATAAAGATTTTTTAAGATAAACATGATGGATAGAAGTCAATTGTATGAAACGCCAGATGAGAAGAAACGTCGCGAGCGTAACGAAAACATCGTCAGAGAATACATGAGCTGTTCTCCTGACATCCTCGAAGGTTTTGTCACTCCCGGTAAAGTCATAAGACGCCTGCATGAGAAATATGGCATGACGATTTACGGCGTGACTTGCCTCCTAAAACGAAAGGGAATCTATAAAGGAGCCCAAAACCCGGTTGCAAGAAAACCGTTGAAAGTAGAAGCCCCAGAACTAAAATCATCTGAACTTCCTGTGTCAACACACACAGAAAACTAACAAAGAATTAATAAGTAATTACCTGATTATGATTAGCCCTTTGCCACCCAAGGCGATGCCTGATGCGCTCTACAACAGCAAAGAAGCCAGCAAGCTTCTAGGCATCCACCGTAACTCTCTAAGAAGGTTCGTCAAGATGAATTTGATAACCCCTACTGAGAATTTCATAACTGGTCGCTGTCTCTTTGAGGGACGTGAGTTAGAAAGATTCTGGTATTCAAGAATTCACATCAGTCAATTATAATCTATATGATGCATCATTAAAGAATAAACATTATTAAATCATAAAAGACTATATCTCCTTTAACAATATGACAATGCTAGCTTTTACAGACAAGTGCGTTCCTTACGAAACTTTCATCGAAGATGTCGCAATGGCGCTGGTTGTTAAGCTCAAAGAAGCAGAACATGAGCCAAGTGACGTGATAAGCCAGCGCAAGGCTTACAGAATATTCGGTGAGGCCAATGTCAGAAGGTGGGTAAAGCAGATGCAGCTCGAAGCTGTCAGCAGGCGACCTGGTAAAATAGAATATCGCATTGCCGACCTAAAACTTCTTCAAGGGCGTAAAAAGGACTGTTCAATGTGATTAATATATTATAAAATCAGAGCGATATGGAAAATATACTTATGCTTCCCGGAAACACACCAATATGGCAATTGACAATAGATCAGTTCATGAAACTACTGAAAAGCTGTAATGCCAAGGAGAGTGTGGATAATGTTGCAGAGACCAAGCAACAAGACAAAAGATATGTGCATGGCATTTCGGGCATCAAGTCTCTTTTCAACTGCAGCTATCCGACGGCACATAAGCTGAAGGAAACCATCATCAAGCCAGCAGTGATGCAACAGGGCAGGGTTATTGTTGTTGATGCTGAACTAGCAGTGCAGCTATTCAAAGAACATGAATCTGTTAAGAGTGTCAGGGATTTAGGAAAAAACTCATAGTCAATATGTACAATACAGCACGGGACAAAATATTGTCACAGACCAATAACGGCTACGATGTCTTCAGACATTACCTCGGTGAGGAGACGCTAAACTGCGGAAGGCGGCTATTCAGCAATCCTTTCCGTAAGGACGTCACGCCATCATGTCGTCTGAAATACAAGAAAACTGGCGGTGGTGGGGCCTGGATGCTGATTGACTATGGAGCATCGGAATGGTGTGGTGACTGTTTCTCGATGGTGGCAAAGAGCAAGTTGCTTGACGTCAGACATGACTTCGTTAAAGTATTGCATATCATCGACGAGGACATGAACCTCTTTGTCTTCAACAACGAGCCAGCCGACTACAAGCCGAAAAAAGCTACTCCCGTCAGCATGCCGAAATCCATCGAAGACGGCGGTGTGATAGCATTCCGTGCCATATACCGAACATTCACCTCATGGGAGAAAAGATACTGGCAACGCTATGGTATCTCACAGGATATTCTTGAAAGATATAACGTGCGGAGCCTCAATTTGTGCCGCTTCGAGCGCCGTGACGGCAGCAAATTTACCATGAGGAGCAACTATCAAGAAGCGATGTACGGCTATGTATTTAGCTGCGGACAGGGTATCAAGGTGTACCGACCGTACTCGAAGATTCGCTTTCTCTATGCTGGCAATCTGCCGAAGCCATATATATTCGGCATGGAGCAGCTGCCAGAGAAGGGTCAATATGTCATCATTACCGGTGGAGAGAAGGACGTCATGTCTCTTGCGGCACACGGCTTCCCTGCCATCTGCCTTAACAGCGAGACAGCGACACTCTGTAAGGAACTGGTAAGCAACCTGACCTCACGCTTTGATAATCTTTTTGTTCTCTATGATATGGACGAGACTGGCAGAAATGAGTCCTCCCGACAAGTAGCACTCCATGCGGAAGGGTGTCATATCTGCCGTCTCGAACTGCCTCTCAACGGAGAGAAGAAACAAAAAGATGTAAGCGATTTCTTTGCCTTGGGCCATACCCGGGCGGAACTGGAGGATATCATCAACAGTAAACTTAGGAAGGGTGGCGTATGATGACAAGGAATAGACTAACAACGAACTGTATCAGAAGCAAGGTGACTCTGAAGAAGTCGGGGTTACAGCCACTGGAACATTGGGGGATTTCGAAATTTAAGAAGGGCAAGACCCTTAAATTGGTCGAGATTACGTTCCATGGCACCGTGTTTCAGGGTGTCGGAATAAGGAACATCAAAAAGGGCTTAGAAGTAATCTGCCCGGAAATCGGTACGGAACCGTTCACTGTGGGACGTAGAGGGGTGACGGTGATACCATTCGTAAGAGGCTTTGCCAACGATGGGTGCTGTCTGTTCCTCGATCTCATGGATTATCTGCTATTCGTCCAGGAAGACAAGGGAATACTGGGATGCTATGACGCTGTTATCATGAACGGCATCAGAAATATATACAAGCTGCTAACGTCTTTGAAGGCATACAAGAAATGCCTGTGCATTATGCCTTACGACATGATGGGACAGGTGATAGCATTGACACTGGAGGACAAGTGGAACACGTCGGTAAAAATACTCGGCGCCGAATACGAGAAGATAGCATCGAAAAGAGGAAGTATTATCAATAACGAGAATATATATGAATAAGAACGACAAATGCGCCTCATGCTCGGCATGCATCCCAGGACACTCGAATGACCAGGACTTCTGCAGCTATGTACAGGAATATATCCAAACTGAAACGGATCAGGTTGGAAAGGCTGTACTTCCTTGTGAAAGCACTTCCGTGAAAATGGATGTGGACAGTAAAGATAATGGCGATGAGGTTGACAAAGACGAATAACGGCAGTTGCACGGCACGACTCAAAAGGGGTGAAGTGTACTACTACATACGCAGCACCATGACCAATGACTGCTTTGACGTCATGGAGACAGAATGGTGCGACAGCAAGTTCGACGACTACCGGCTGGCCAGGGAGAATGTCTTCGCCAGCCCGACGTCGGCAGCGATAGAGTGCAGGAAATTCAATGAACGATTAATTAAACTTAGGAACTATGGAAATTATTGAATCAATGAACAAAGTTCTTGTCGCCGTCATACTGACTGGCGTGGCAGTGATAATATGGGGACTCATTACGGCATTCGTGTGTGTCCTGATGTCGAAACCCAATAAAGAGAGTAATGGCCATGCATGATGCCTTTATCACGTTGACCAAAGCGACAGGAGATCTTCCCGACGGCACGCAGGTCTGGAAGGGCGACAGCTATGATGCTCGGAGGGAGCACATCGTAGGGGCCATCGGCCGGGAACCGTCACCGAATATGATACTTATCAAGGAGGGACGCTTCTCATTGGCGAAGCGCGTGGAAATGGTTGACTTACTTCGTGTCATGAAGAGAATCAAGAACATGTATGGCATAGACTGCTTTCAGATTACCATTGACGAGAAAAAACATGAGGTACTGCTGCTCTTCGACTGGTATGACTATAAAGAAGGCAAATCACATGTCATTAATCGTAGCATGCAGATAGCGATGAGTGTACTGATTATACGTCAGTTGAAACTTCCTAAGCCAACGGGAGAACTGTGGGACGGGTACTTCATTAAGAGTGAATACCAAGATGAACCTGAGATGTTCCAAGAAATGCTCAGTGCTATACAGCATGCGGAGATTGGCAGAAAGAACTACCGACGCACCAGGGACTTGATACACTATGTCCAGAACAAAATAGAGGGTCGGGTGAAATAACGTTAAACTACAAAACTCAAATTATGAAAGAACAAGAACAAGAAAAGGAAGTGACGCTGGCTGAAAAGAAAGCCAGCGTAGAGGTCAAGCCTGTGGCATGGGCAGGCGATACGGTGTTGAAGCATCAGGCCTTCGTCACGGTGATTCGCCAGAACGGCGACAAGAAAGTGATGTGCGGTGATCCCGCACAAAACGAGATTCAGGCAATCATTAACCTGCGTGACGAACTGAAAGAGAGGCAACGCGACATCATTGAGGCATTGGATGTACTATAAAAGAAAAACTATAACATAAACATAAAAATGTTTTATTATGAATTTATTACGAATATTTGAGAACCGTATACAGCTATGAAAGGAAAGGCGTTTAAGGAACTGGTCTGTCGCATCCCCGACGATGCAGAGATGGCACACCTCTGGGACGGGGGATTCGCCTGGCGAAGCAGTGGCACGCTACATGCCTATTCCTTCAAGCCGGACTTCTTGACAGATGCAGCAGTAGTACATACAGAATGATAAATACGACTGATAGATGTATCTGTGATATTCAAGACAAATAAACAACATTATTATATAAACATGGGTGACATTAATTTCAAGTATTGCAAGGGTATCGGTTGCCCGATAAGGGAACGGTGTGTCCATTATCTGGAGGGGCTCCAGCTGCAGGAAGGTGACTGGACATGGATGTATGACTGTGGAGGCGAATATCAAGACTTCATGCCGACAATATGATAATGGAAAAAGTCTATGAAGGGTATATTACATTGCAGGGGATTTCGATGAGGACTGAAATCGCGGAGTGCGAACTTCTCTCTGGCAAGCAACAGTGAAAACGACTCAATCATAGAACGCTGCGACGAAATAACACGCCTTGGCTTTAGGCCAAAGACGATTTAGGTCTCAGCCACCCAAAGTAGCATATCTATAGATTAACAACTTTAAGTGAAACAAATTTATAATTATTTACTCTCCGATGAAGACTCCTATCACATACTTCGGCGGCAAACAGCATCTGTCAAGTACCATCCTTGGGATGATACCGCAGCACCGCGTCTACTGCGAGCCTTATTTCGGCGGAGGTGCGATATTCTTTGCCAAGGGAAGGAGCTGTTGCGAGGTTGTAAACGACATCGATGACAGGATTATCACGTTCTATGACGTCTGTCAGGACGAAAGACTCTTTCCGCTGCTACAGCAGCGCATACAGAATACTCTCGACAGCGAGCGCGAGTTCATGCGTGCTGACAAAATCTGGCGAAATCCTTCACTGGCAAAGAACAAGGTGGAGCTGGCGTGGACGGTATGGTTCCTGTGTAATATGGGATATGGCGGCAGCCCACTTGGGGGCTGGACATGGGATAACGGAACGTCAGGAAGTCATATTGGCGTAGTGATGAATAACTACCGTAATGGATTTACGTATAAGGTCCACGAAAGGCTAAAGCATGTACAGATATCCTGTCGTGACGCCCTCAAGGTCATCGCTAACCGTGACACGTCAGAGACATTCTTCTTCCTCGACCCGCCATATCCGGGGTGTGCGCAGAAGCACTATAATGGATTCTCTTTCGAGGACTTGGAGGTACTACTAAAAGTGCTTACTGCTGTCAAAGGAAGATTCATACTTTGTAACTTCGAGTCGGAAATGCTTAATAAGTATATTACAGAAAACGGCTGGAACAAGACAGTTATAGACATGCCGCTACGTGTGGCAAATAGGATTACTAAGGGCACCAAGCGCAAACAGGAGGTGCTTGTATATAACTACGAGACGGAACCAAAATTGTTTTGAAATAAAAAAACTATGGCAAGAATATATATATCGTCAAGCTGGCGTAACGGCAGCCAGCCGAAACTGGTCAAGGAACTTCGTGAGCGGGGGCATCTGGTATATGATTTCCGGCATCCGCAAGGACGTAATGACTGTAACGTCTGGGACGGCATTGTAAGAAGCAGAGGCTTGAAAGAAGCATACCTGGAGGGAATCCTGCAACCGACAGATTTTGATGAGATGATGCATGACAAGAGGGCATATGACCGCTTTGAGGACCACTTCACGGCAATGGCAGATGCCGATACGTGTGTCATCGTACTGCCAAGCGGACGATCGTCGCATGTCGAGGCAGGATATTTTGCAGGGGCTGGAAAACGGGTCTTCGTCATGGACTATGGCGCAAACGCCAAGCCTGAACTGATGTATCTCATCTTCGACGGATACTTCTACGACGAGGAAAAGCTTCTGAAAGCTGTCGACCAACCACAGTACGGTGTATGCCACGTATGCGGATGTACGGAGGAAAACCACTGTTATCATCCGGATTTCGGGAACTGCTGGTGGGTGGATGAAAACCATACGTTGTGCTCACATTGCGCAGAGAAATTCCTATACGGTGGAGAGTGGCATCCGTCCATCAGGAAGGATCCGAAGACGCAGCACTGCATCCATGATATCGGTAAAGCATTTAAAATCCTCTAATTATCAATTAAACAAATAAAACTATGGAAGAGAAAAACAAGAAAATCGAGCTGTCCTACTATGGACTGTTCCTCAAGCATCTGCTCTACGACATGGAGGATGCACGCAAAGATGACAACGACTTCATTAACGGACGCTCCGATGATGCTGCCACGGAGTTCGAGGCGGCACGGAGACAGGGCTTTGACGTCTTCTCAGCACAGGAGATGGCAATGAAAGTGCTTCTCGAAGGGATTCAACAGTAGTTTCCTCCGTGGAAAACATAGTTAACTCCGAGTTAATCCTATGATACTACCCTCAAAAGGAATATAACTCCGAGTTTTTTCGAGGTAATCCGAGTTTACAAGGTAATAATCCTAAAAATGATAATATGGCACGACCTTTAAAGAAAGGACTGGGATATTTTTCACTCGATGTAGACTTCTACAATGACATTAAAGTGAGGAAGATTGTCCGTCGAAAAGGAGGGGATGCCCTCACTGTATATATTGTTCTTCTATGTAACATCTATGAAAAGGGATATTACCTAGAATGGAACGAAGATATACCTTTCCTTATTTGTGAAGCAACTGGCTATGGAGAAGATAGAATTAAGGATATTATCCTATATTGTATTGAAGTCGGTTTGTTTGACAAGAATTTTTTCGAGCAGTACCAGATTATCACTTCACATAGTATTCAACGGCGGTATAAAGCTATAGGTGCTTTGACAAAGCGTAAGATGGACAAAAATGCGCCATATTTACTTGAAAAAGATGCATACGAAGATATTTCCTCCGAGGAAAGGATGTTAAAATCTAAAGGAAAAGCAGTTAACTCCGAGGAAACAACAAACAACTTGCGCCTACTCCGAGAAAAAACATCTCAAAATAGGGTTTCCTCAGAAAAAACACCACAAAGTAAAGTAAAGAAGAACAAAATAAAGGAAAATATAGGTTCATCTTCAGAACCTTCGTCGTCTGTGACGACCCAGGTGGGTGATGATGTCAACTTCATTGCCTTCATGGAGTTTTTCAACAAAACCATGCAGGAGTGCGGTGCACAGATATGCACCATCACGCAGATTACAACTAAAAGACAGCAGGCCATCAGGGCGCGGGCAAAGGAATATGGTAAAGAAGCCTTGCGTAAGGCCGTGATCAACGCAGCAACGTCACCGTTCCTGAATGGGGCTACCGATAACCCTTTCGTCGCAACATTCGATTGGATGTTCAGACCGAACAACTTCGTCAAAGTCCTCGAAGGTAACTATAACCAGGAAGTGTTAAACAACAAATCAAAAAGTCATGGAACAGCTCAAAAACTTACTGCACAGCAGCGCATTGACGCTGAAATCCAGCGGGGCATCGAACATTTCAACAGCATCGATGTCAACGGAGGAACAGCTGTACATAGAAAAATACCAAAAGGTGTACGGTGACATCAAGGGGGTCTGTGAGAAACATCCCTTCTCCGACATTGGCAAGGTGGCGGCAAATGTTGCTGCTGAGATAACTGCTGACGTGCCGTCATTCGTGCGACTGAACAAGACGTTCGGGCAGAATGCTGGCATGAAGTGGCTGTACCTGCACCTTAAGAATATCCTAATCAGGTTTCTCATAGACGAGAACAAGATGGCCGACAGCCAGATAGATTTCCTTGCTGAGGTAATCGTCGATAACTTCCCAGCAATGAAACTCACGGAGTTCATGCTATTCGAGAGCTTCTTCCTCAGTGGCAGATACAAGGACTTTTATGGGGAAACATCGTACATCATGTCCATCACGCACTCTCTCCAGGAGTTCAAAAAAGACCTGAATGTCATCTACGCACAGATAGAGCGAGACAAACAGTGCACAGCAGTTAATGACAATACTTCCAGCGTCTCTTGGGAAGAATTCTGCCGCATGAAAGGCATGGAGGTTAAATCCTACCCTGCCTACATAGAAAATATCCAAGACCAAAAACTTAAATGATTATTGAAATGAAAACGCAACCAAGGCACTGGCATAGAATTTCGTTTTGCCGTCCAGGGGAACACTCCTTTCTGTTCTGGCTTTCGGTATTAGCACCGCCAGTCAGTACAGCTGGAGATTTCCCCTGAAGGTGTGAGTGATGACAAATGCCAGCAGTACTGCCTTTTTCCTGCAGAGGATCTTCGGCAAGCTTAAAACCTCGGCAGGAAAAAGGCGATACTCAGGCAACAGTCATCCAGCATGAAGGCTGAAACTCACATTGGCGGCAAAACTACCATTTTCCACGTCTATCATGGCTTCCTGCACTTCCAGCCTTATAATTATAATAAGGTACGCGAGAACAGCTTTTCGTGTCTAGGATAATCGGAATGACATGTCGCTCCAAGCCTTTTTCTGTGCAAAGTTATGATGGTGCTCGACAGGTCATGAAAGGACGAGGCGGCAGGGCCGATTCCACCACAATTTGCGCGGCAGCCTTCCACAGATTATGCTAATCTGGGTATTCCGCGGAAATTGCAGCGGAATTCCTTGCATGACCTCTGCGCTCATCATGGTCACAAGCACGGAAAAAGAGCTATACACGACACGTCATACTCGATGACACAAACAAAGCGATCTCACACTTTCTTACATCAAAGACTGAAACAAGAAAACCGTATGGACGGAAAGACGAAATTCTTCATTCTTTCAGAAATACATTCTTTAGGTAAGAGCTTCCATTCTTCGTCACCACGATTTTTCAGAGAGCCAATAGAGAGTGATAACAATATTATTAACAATTAAAACTTTATGATTATGTTTACAGGTAGTTTTATCGGACGCTGCGGCAAGGATGCCGTAGTCAAGCAGAACAACAACGGCGATTATGTCGCTATTGACGTAGCCGAGGATTATTTCTCGCGGAACGAGAAAAAGACACGCTGGTGGAGGGTGTACTGTATGACTCCAAAGGCAGTGAAACTGGCTCAGTACTTTACTAAGGGCAGACAGCTGCAGTTCGTCGGCGAGTTCTCTAACGTGGACATCTACGAAGAGAAGAAAACCGGCAAACCGACATATCAGCTGGTTATGTTTGCCTATCGCGTAGAGTTTATCAATTCTGTCAAGAAGAAGGAACTGCAGAATGCTGACAATGCCGAAAACAGGGGTGAAACTCAACCCGCTCCCGTTTCCGAGGCAGAACGCAAGGCAACACCGGCAATGCCCTTCACCGCATCTACAGAAGAGAAGGATGACCTGCCATTCTAAGAACATCACAAATTCACAGTTATGACACAAACAACAATTGATCCCCAACACCGTTTCTACTTCAATGTAGAAACAGAGAGCAACGGGCAGCAGATTGCCAATAGGCTACCCTCGTACCGTATCGCCTGCCAACATATCAAGCGCTATGCGATGGAAACAGGCAATGAGCAGGAGGTCTATTACGTCCAGCTCTATAGACGGAAAAACCACCGATACAGGTCTGTACTCCAGTGCAAGGTCAAGTTCAGAGATGACCAGGTACTCATTACGGGAGCCAAATACATCGAGCAAAGAGACCCACAATAGGAAAATCTCTCCAAACGATAGGGTTTTGGATATCTGCTTTTAGGGATTTCGCCTTGCAAAAAAGCAAATCTCAGTGTACCTTTGCAATAGAAATAACAACAACTTAAAAGTCAAAGTTATGCTTAGCACAATACTAACAGGCATGGTTGTCTATGGAGCATGGACACTGTGGAAGGATGGAGGCAATAGCAGCAGGAAGAAAAAATCCCGGAGTAAGCAACGCGCACGTCGCGATTGCGAGAACCGCGAGAGATATCACTACCTCTATGGTGACAAACCTTGAATAATTAAAGATAAGATGGCACAAAAGCCAACGAAAAAAGTAGCCGTCGGAGAAATACCGACGGCTTTCTTTTATTTATGATGCCTCTGGAGTGAAAACTATTCTAATTTGATATGGCCTAATGGGTCACATTATCACTGTATTTACCTTGCATGTGTTATTTTTTACACCTATACTTTTTATAATAAAATCAAGTTGAATGCCTCTGAGTAAGGAATAAAACCACCCTGAGAGTTGTAGTTAGCCCAAACAGGCTCCTCGTGGCTTTTATCAACTATCTGTTCTGTCGTTAGTTCATGAGTAACAGCAAATACACTCTCTAAAGTAGCCAGTTCGTCCGTAGAGAACGTTTTAGGATCATAGCCATCACAAGCCAAGCATGTGCTTTCTGAATTGTGACTTATCACAATGTTCTTTTCCACGCCATCGATGTTGTCGTAGATGGTGTCATAGTGGTATGGAACTGGGCCATATTTAATTGCCTTGTAGCGTAATCCGCTGATGGAACGTCCATGCTTGCGATAGTGCGCAAAGTCGGCATAGAACATCTCCTTGTTCAATTTTGTTGGAAATACACTGCCTTCTTTATGGATGAAGAATTTGACCATATTGGCAACTTTGTTGGTGTTCAACGAGCCGAAACCATTATACACAGAACATTGTGTGTCAGAATAGAACAAGGCTGTTTGCTTGTCTGATGTACTCTCTTCTGGAGCCGAAAGGATTGAATTCCTAATTTTCGCGTATTCAGCCTCAGTAAACTGTTCACGGGAAGAGTCTAAAAGACTGACCATGAAATTCTTGTCCCTTGCTGCAAGTATCATTTTGCCATTCGACTCTGAGGGAACCTGGCCGTTCTCGTAGTTCGCATATTGGTTGATGCCGAAACCAAGAATCTTGCTGATAGCGGCAAGGCTTAGACCATATCTTTCCCTTGTCGCTTTTATCTCTTCAGGGAATGGTATTCCATGGCGAACCCGATACTGTCCATAAAGCTCGTTGAACGCCAGTTCATCCTGTTCTGTCGTTGTGAACTTTTCACCAGTATCTTCGCAAACGTAGTAACGTGCATGAACGGTATAGTTCTCCTTACGGAACTCCTGTACTTCTGTCGTAAAGACTTCTTTTACACGTCCTCCTGTAAATGGACTCTTCATGTCTACATATTGTTCCATCATTCACCTCCTTTTTTATTTTTGAATGCATAGTCTATTTTGTGCGCTGACTCGTGGAATGAGATACAGATAGTCTTGCTGTTGGGCTGGCCAAGTGTTATCTTAATGTATATTTCTTTATCATAGGCATCCTTTCCGAATACCCACATGTCACCCCATGAGACAATGTCTGTTATTGTTTCAACATAGTCATCTGTCTCGATACTCCTGATGACGGTTTCACGTGCATTAGGAGTAATACCCATTGCTCTCAGGGCGGCATCATTCTTCTCCCTGTCTATGTAGATGATACCCCAAATATCCAATTTTGGCAGGAACTGTTTTAGGAAACGTTCTACCTCTTCTTTCTTTTTTATCTCTTTCATGCTGCAAAATTACGAAAAAGTGGTGAGTAATACAAATATTATCACTAAAAAGTTTTGTTTTTAAATAATATTTCTGAATAATATTATCCTAATAACACGTTTTTCAAAGTTAATCGATTATTATCGGTTCCAATCAGTAGACTGGTAAATGTAAGAAATCGTTGATATTTTTAATCTAATTGGGATTATTGACGGTTTCTGACATGTCTTACATCCTGGAAACAACAGGGATTAGCAAGACTACATAATATTTGGTATATAAGATGACACACTACTGTCCCGTTAAAAATACAAATGGACAAAGAATGCTTCTACGGTCATGAATGGATGCTGTTAAAGGAGCAATGTCAAGTTCTCCTCTGAGAAAACTCGGCGCATACTCAAAAACAGAACGTTTTCTACTTGCGTCCCATGTTAGCCAGCCTACTTCTTTGCACCATATTGCCACTTTAATGTTGTTGTCCATGTCTTACTCTTCTGGGCTTGTTGGCATCTTGTCTGGCCAGTGCATACGGCGAAACAGGAAATTCAGGGAGAATGTCAGCGATGCCATCTGCAAAGTCAATAGCTTTTAATAGTGCTATTAGATTGCCAAGTTTAATGTCGTATGAATAGCCCTGTTCAAACCGCCTGATAGTCAGAATGCTTACTCCAGATTGTTCAGCGACTTCTTTTTGTGTCATTCTTGCTGCAATCCGATACTCCCTGAATCTCTTGCCTAATGCCTGTATGATTTGCACTGTAGGCATTGATTTTATATCTAACATATCTTCCATATGGCCGCAAAGATACATAAACTTTCTCTTAAAGCCAAATATTTATGATAAAAATTAGTTTATGAACGCTTAAATTTCCAAGTTTTTGTTAATAAACCATCAAGAATATGGGTTTTTCTGATAGTTGTTTTTGTAAAAAAGTCTCATAACTGTTAATATAAGACTTTTCTTGTTCCAAATTCTTGTTTGGCATCGGGATTGTCGAATTTTGCAGCATGAATCAGTTATTATATAAAAGTAGTTTTATGATTGTATGTATTGCAGAAAAGCCCAGTGTCGCAGGTGAGATAGCAAAGATTCTTGGTGCTACCGCTAGGAAGGATGGTTACTTTGAGGGTAACGGCTATCAGGTGACTTGGACCTACGGACACTTGTGCCAGCTGAAAAGCCCTGACGGGTATCGCTCTGACTGGAAACGGTGGGCAGTGGATGTCCTTCCCATGATACCATCGCAGTATGACATAGAACTGATAGATTCCGCACATGTCAAAAAACAGTTCAAAATCGTAAAAACTCTCTTTTCAAAGGCAACGGAGATAATTAATTGTGGTGATGCAGGACAGGAGGGCGAACTGATACAGCGGTGGGTGATGCAGAAGGCAGGTGTCAGATGTTCAGTCAAGCGCCTCTGGATATCGTCACTAACCGAGGAAAGCATCCGTCAGGGGTTTCGTGATCTCAGACCGCAACAGCAATATGACTCCCTCTACATGGCTGGCCTCGCACGCGCAGAGGGTGACTGGCTGCTCGGCATGAACTGTACGCGACTCTATACTTTAAAGTATGGCCAGTACAAACAGGTATTATCCATTGGCCGCGTGCAGACGCCCACACTGGCAATGATTGTAGCACGTGACAGCGAAATAGAAAACTTCGTACCACAGCCGTACTGGCTGCTGACTACAAAATACCGTAACACGATATTCTCTGCCACGGCAGGAAAACTACAGAATCGGGAAAATGGTGAACGGCTCCTCACCGAGGCAAGGAGAAGTCTTCTCCGTATCACGAATATCCAGGAGAAAAAGGGTTCCAAACAATCGCCGCAGCTCTATGACCTCACTGCGCTGCAGGTAGACTGTAACCGCAAATATGGATTCAGTGCAGACAAGACACTATCGACCATACAGAGTCTCTATGAAAAGAAACTTACTACATACCCACGTGTCGACACCAAATACCTTCCTGATGACCAGTATGCCAAGGTCCCTGACATAATGAAAGGAATCGGTGTCCTTCAGGATTATTCTTCTTACGTCATGCGCTTGCAGGATGGCAGGCCGTTACTAAAGAGTAAGCGGGTCTTCGATGGCTCGAAAGTGACCGACCATCATGCCATCATACCGACGGGGGATATCCGTAATGCGCAGGGTATCGATGACTCTGAGAGGAAGGTTTTTGATTTGATAGTACGTCGCTTCCTTGCAGCGTTCTACCCTTCCAGCGAATACTTGCAGACAACCGTGATGGCTGCTGCTGGTAACGTGGAGTTTAAGGCGACAGGGCGACTGATAACCGAAGAAGGCTGGCGAAGCCTCTATACTGCCGTCAAAGAGGACGATGACGACGAGAAAAAAGAGGTCGAGCCTGACGAAAATGCCGTGCTGCCGCGCTTCACCATCGGAGAGAGTGGCGCTCATTATCCAGAGCTGGTACAGAAAATGACGACGTCTCCTGCTCGTTTCAATGAGGCATCGTTGCTACAGGCCATGGAAACGGCCGGGAAACTGGTTGATGACGAACAGCTCCGCGAAGCGATGAAGGAGAATGGCATTGGACGTCCGTCCAGCCGCGCCTCCATCATCGAAACGCTGCTGAAAAGGAATTACATTCGACGTAACAAAAAACAACTGATATCCAACCCTGCAGGCAGGGAACTTATTGCCATCATACAGGACCGCATGTTAAAGTCACCCGAGATGACCGGTCAATGGGAAAGGAAGTTGCGTGATATCGAACGTGGCAAATACAGTCTGGAGTGGTTCATGAAGGATCTTGAAAAACAACTTATTGACATCATCAAAACCGTACATGCTGACCATTCAGGCAGAAGGGTGTCTGCAAAGACGTCGGGGGTCAGGCATCAATAATCCTATACTGCCGTCAAGGAAGGTGACAAATCCCGAACTTATTTAATGATAGCCGTCCACCCTCCCCCACTGCTCAGATGAATCGAAAGGCGACTATTAGCATTCACTTCCTGTGTCGTTCGCTTATAGTCTGTACCGTCTTTCAGGGCATTTACGCCATCGGCAAAGATGTCTGCAATAAAGTTACCATTTCCCAAGAAAGAGAGGTCGAGCGTCAGGTCGCGTGAAGCCCAGTCTGTCATTGCGGCCACGAACCAAACCTTACCTTTCCTTCGAGCGATAACGATATATTCACCCATTTTTCCATCAAGAGCGATGGTTTCATCGAAGGTCGTAGGAATCTGAGCTATATAATCCGTACACTCCTGATTCTTCTTGTACATCGTCGGACTATCTGCCAGCATCTGCAGAGGTGCCTCAAAGGTGGTGTACATCGCCATTTGGTGAACTCTGGTTCCCTGACTCATGGGATGATCGTTATTTCCAAAGAAGTTGTCCTTCATGGCATTCATCATCGCTCCAGGGGTATAGTCCATCGGACCAGCCAGCATCCTCAGATAGGGAGCCGTCACATCGTAACGAGGTTGATTGTGCAATGGGCCATCTCCTACCCGAGGCTCCCACTTCGAGTTTTCTAAGCCTTTCACACCCTCAAAATTCAAGATGTTAGGATAGGCCCTCTGGATACCAAAAGGTTTCAGGCCATGATAGTCGAGGCAAAGATGATATTTGGCAGCGCACTCAGCCAGTTTGTAAGCAGAGACGATTACCTGCTGGTCGTCACGATCGAAGAAATCAACCTTGAAACCTTTGATGCCCATATCGGCATAGTGCTTCATGACTTTCTCTGTCTGTGCCATATCGCCATGTGGATCGTTATTGATCAGATTACGCCAACTCGACCAGAGAATGATACCCACACCCTTCTCTTTACCATGTGCAATCAGTCTTGGCAGGTCAATTTCCGTGCTTAGGTCCTCCATCAGTGATTCCTGGCCACTCCATCCTTCGTCGATGATGATGTATTCGATATGGTTCTGAGCAGCGAAGTCCATATAATACAAATAGGTGTCAGTGTTCATACCCGACTTGAAATCCACACCCGTTACGTTCGTGTTATTCCACCAATCCCATGCCACCTTACCTGGTCGAATCCAAGAGGTGTCAGCAATCCTGCACGAAGGTGCCAACCGTTGGGCCATGTCACAGTTTAAAATGTCTGCATCCCTTTCTGTGATGACCACAGCTCGCCAAGGGAGTGCTTGCTTGCCATCGATTTTCGCAATGAAGTCTGCTCTTTTCGTTGGCACGAGGTTCAGCCGGTCGAAACCTCCTATCTCTTGTTCCAAAGGCCAAGGAGCAAACTCGGCTTTCAGTACGTGGTCTTCGTCTTTCTTCAAAAACATCCCAGGGTAATTCTCTACGCCAGCATCCATCACGATGGCTTTCATCCCCTCAGGCAGACATACTGCCAATGGTGTGATAGCCAAGGAATCCTTAAACATCTTCGAAAGCGGAGACTCATCATAATACGACTCAAACGAATAGCAATAACGCTCCCCGCCACGATTGTCATTCACATAAGGTACAAAGGCCTGATAGTCTTCTGCAAAGCGGAATTCTGCTATTTCATCGGTAACAACAGTAGGCTTCGGATGATTGCTAATCAGCCGATAGGTAGCTCCATCGTCATAAGCACGCACTTCGATGGTGAACTTATGCGTCGTATAGAGCAGCATCTGACCATATTCGTCCTTGACAGTCACCTTCTTGTAAAACAGATTCTTATAACTACTGTTTACAATGGATGTAGCAACTTTACCAACCTTGCCCAAATCCAAAGCCTTCTTTCCCTGAACCACTAGAATATCAATCTCAGAAGGCAACAAAACCTGTTTACCCTCGTAATCGATGGCCCATTTCACGGCTTCATCGGTATTTACCGTTACTTTCACCTTCCCATTAGGAGAACTTACCTCATAATCCCCAGCCAGGCAAGTCCCGGCAATCAGCAAAAAAATCGCTAAAGTCGTTATTCTCATTTTATTCATATTTTCTTCACCTAATCAAGGAATTGCTGATATATTATTCTCTTCGCAATGATGCAGATTACACCTTTTTAGGATATCTACGGCTGCAAATAATTCTGACACCATTTAAAATAGGGAACGAGTCGTATTGTCTTCCCGTCTTTCTCCGTGATGTCTTCCTGATCCCAAGTTACAATCAGGAGGTCATCACATTTCAGTTCATCGGCGCATTCGATAATGCTATCAGTTTCACGCTTCGCGGTTTTTTTCCCACTCATGTCATAACATACTTGAATGAGCTGTTTGATATGGAAGTTGTCACAAACCACAAAATCCGTTTCGCGGTTATTACGTGACCGATAGTAGAAGATGGTGTCGCCAGCCTTGTTCTTCCTTCTCTGCAGTTCCAAAAATACCAGGTTCTCCAATAGTCTGCCTTTGTTCTCCGACGTTTGAAAGGCGCTCGATGCAAGGAAACCGTTATCTACAACATACACCTTCTGAGGTGCTTTCTGCATTAGTTTCAATTTGTTGTTGAATCGGGGCAGATAAAAGAAAAGATATGTCTGCTGGAGATAGTCGCAGAATTTCTGCAGCGTTGACTTGCTGGAGAAGTTCAGATCATCCTTTAACGATGAATATGTGAACTCATTGCAAAACATACTTACAAGATAGGTGGCCAGTTGGTAAAGCTCTGTGGTCTTTCGGATTTTGTATCTCTTCGCAATATCTTTCAGAACAATGGAGTCAAAGAGGAAACTCAAGTAACTCTCTGTAATCTCCCTGCTATTGATTATCTCAGGATAGCCGCCATAGTGCATATAATCCTCTACCTGAAGCATCTGCCTCGCTCTTTCGTCTGGCATCTCCGCAGTCCAACTTTGATGTTTAAATCTGAAACACTCGGTCAGCGAGAAAGGCAAAACCTCTATTTCCAAATAACGGCCTGTAAGAAGAGTTCCCATCTCACTTGACAACAGTTTCGCATTGGATCCTGTTATCAACAAATTAATGCCGCGCCGGTACAGCTTGGAAACCCATAGGTCCCAATGCTCTAGATTCTGGATCTCATCAAGTAGCAGATAGTCGAAGCCGGGATAGACCTCTGCAAGAGCCTGCAAGACGGCATCTTCGTTGAACTTCTCTAAAAGCTGCTCATCATCGAAATTCAAGTAGGCGAAGTTCTTATCCTTTAAAAGCAAAAGGGTAAGCACAGACTTGCCTGCCCTTCTAGGACCGGTTATCACTTTGACAAGTGGTGATGCAATGAACTTTTCTGCTTCAGTCTGTTGGTCACGAAAGATATAGTTTTTGTTTAACAGCCCATCACGTTCATTACGCTGTGAAAGTACAATCTGCCTCATTATTTGAACTAAATTATATTTTTACTGGACAAAATTAGCAAAATATGTCCAATACACAAAACTTTTTGGACAAAACAATCTGTTTTTTATTGTTTTTTATATATTTACTTCATTTTGTTAGAGTTATAAAAACAGATCACAAGTCATAGATCCTTTTTGTTCTTGAGGAAGGGGATGTCGTTGTGATATTATTTATTCAAAAGAGGTCAAATGTTCTGGTTAAAGAATTTGTTTTTTTAGATTGATGTATATTTTGGCCTTAATGTTTGTTTTTGTACGATAGACTTATTATATTTGCAACCGAATAACTATGAATGTTTTTTTAAATTGAATATGAAATATTGTGGAAATTGTGGTCACGTAAATGATGATCAGTTTAAGTTTTGTTCAGAGTGTGGCTGTAAACTCTCCTGTCCTGAGACCAAGGAAACATCAGAGTGTGTTGTGGCAGAGAAACGGCCGAAGCCAGAACCAGCGAGCGGTCGTCGAGATGAAGAACCGCCAGTGCAGCCGAAGAAGAAGATGTCATGCTGGAAGAAGGGATGCATCGTCTATTGTATCATGGCTGTTCTCGCCATTCCTATATTCTATCTGGTCTGGCAAATCATGAAGGGCGACTCAGAACACAATCGGATTATCAAGGAGAAGAACGAGGAGGTTAACGCACCCTCCACGCGAAAGCCTTACGCTGACGTTGAGTATATCAACGAGGCAACGGGCGACAAGTGGGGCTTCGTCTTAGGTGCGACGGGTGACGGTTCCGATCCTATCGACATTGCCTGGTATATGGGCAACGGCATGCAAGGACGCCTGATGTACGAGATGCGTGACGTCAACGGCAACCGTTATAACCTGTATGAAGAGGGACAGGCAGAGCGTTCTGCTACCATCTATGTCTGTCCCAATACGGACAGTATCATCGTCATCCGAGACGGTCAGGAGGAATACTTCGTTACCACCAATGCCATCGACCATGCTGTCAGCAGCATAGACCCTGACTATACTCCTGCACGCTATGCTATCAAGGCTGGCGACAATGGCGGCAAGTGGGATGTGCTGCAGTCGGGTGAGACGGTCTATGTTTTCCCGAGCGGTGAGTATGCCCGCAGCCAATGGGTGAAGGACGGCGAAACATTCTACTATGTCGATGTCAGCGGCTGCCGCATGCTCAATAACTGGGCTCATGACGGATTCTATGCTGGCGCAGACGGCTCGTGGGACAAGCATGTCAAATGCATAGACCGTAACATGTTGCCTCAAAACGGTAAAGCCTACAAAGACCAGACGGGCAAGACGTGGACTTTTCAGATAAAGACCACCGGCGACGGCACTATTAGCGGTAAAGCTCACTTGGCCTATCCCAAAGGCATCGACTACGAGGCCGACTACAACGTGAAGTCGTTCGGTAGCAGTGCCTACTCGTTGCATAACGTCAAGGACGAGTTCGACTGCTGGCATGCCGTTGTGCTTGACGAAGGCAGCACCCTGCGCGTCTCCGGTGCCGGCGTTACCGAAATGTTTAAGTAATTCATCGTAATGTCGATTATTCTGACTGCGATAGCGATTGGATAATTGATAATTGAAAAATGATAGTTGACTATGAACGAAGAACAGATAACCAGTCGCGTGACGCTCTGTCCTGACGGCAAGTACCGCTGGGCCTACGAGGTGAACCTCTACCGCAACCCCACCATCCTGATTGATCTCGTCAAGGCCATCGCCTACATCTTTCTCGCTATGTACGTCTTTTTCTTCGTCATTGGCGTCTTGGACGGCAATATCAGAATCAGGAGTTGGGAAGACCTGTGGGCGAACCTCTGGGGTGAGGCCGTGATGTTCTTCTGGATGGCGGTGTTTCTCATCACCCTCAGCGTCATCTGCTACTACATCTGGGCACACAAAACCGGTGGGGTTTATGCCGCAATGTTCGAGATGGACGAGAAGGGTGTCCTCCATGCCCAAATGTCGAGTCAGGTGAAGAAGCAGGAGGTTGTTAGCGCCATCGCGGCCATGGTGGGCGTGGTCGCCGATGAGCCAGGTCCGGTTGCCAGCTCTATCCTTTCTGCCTCCTTCACGGCCTGGAAGAGCGACTTTCCCAAGGTGCGCCATGTCATCCCTGTCCGTCGCCGTGACCTCATCAAGGTCAACGAACTGCTCACCAAGAACCGCATCTTCGTGGATGCCCCAGAGGACTACGAGTTCGTGCTCGACTACATCCGACAGCGTTGCCCGAAAGTGAAACTAAACACTCAAAACTCAAACGTGTGAAGAAAAATAAGGTATTTACATAATTATGGAAGATTATGAACAAAAAGGAAACAACAGTGATTATAAAAGGAAAGGGATTGTTGAATAAAAACGAGGAACTTTGGGACGTTGCACTGAGAAACATCGGTATTATGCTAACAGATGAGTATGTTTTGCGCTTCATCTATCTGATGGAAAAGGCGAAGACAGTAGGGATTGAGAAAATATCGCTCAGTGACTCGGTGGACATCGAACATGAGGCACATAAGGAGATTGAACGGCGAAGAGAGCAAGAACCTGCCGCGCATAACGTACTGTTTGACCTCGAATTGAAAGATTTTATGTTGTCGATAAAAACAGTAAACATCATGTCCTGTAATCAAGTGAGAACTATTCGTGACCTCGTAAGATTGAATAGAAAAGATCTCCTTCTATTTCGGCCAATGAGTAACAAAACTCTGGTGGAACTTGACGAGTTCATGGCAAAATTTAACTTGTCATGGGGTATGGATGTGTAAGGAAATAAATAGAGGTTCTATCATTGTACGAAAGACTAACTGAAAAGTTGGTCTTTTTTTATTGGCATATCTCTTCCAAGTCCATCATGTCTTCCTGCACTTTCTGCACTATAATATAATAAGGTACGCGCGAGCGGCTTGTTGTGTCTTGAATCATCGCAAGACATGTCACTCCAACAAAAAAATACTGGAATTCAAATAGCTCGAAAGACTGCTGGAGCATAGTTTTAACAGCCATATGTCTTATAACTGTTAATATAAGACTTTTCGTGTTCCAAATTCTTGATTGGCACCGCTAATACCGAATTTTGCACCTGTTTTTAATGTGATGCGCTGAATTGTTGTTTTTAAAAACGCTAATCGTTATGAAGAAAATTCTTTTTTCTTTGATTGCTGCATTCGCTCTTGCAGTGATTGCCCCAACAACGGCTGACGCACAGAAGGTCAACAAGCCCATCACTGGCGCGACCAATGTCGTAGGTATGCAGCGTGGTGTTACCTCTATCGGAGATTACCTGTTCCGCTGGACCATCGGTGACGGTGGCACAGTATTCTGGGAGCTGTGCGACTCCGAGAGCGGTGAGGTGTACTGGAAGGGTACCTATCGTGGCGGCCAATTCCAAATTACCTGGGGTGAGGTTGAACCTCAGCAGTTCTTCGATTACAAGCAACTGATTGAGCAGTATCTGGCAAGTGTGGGTCTTGGTACGAGCCAGCGCACGTTCGACAACGTGTTCGACAAGGTCTACTACGACCGTTTCGGTAGTCAATCAGCAGCTTCACCCGTTTGGTGAACACCCTTGAGGACACCGTAACAAACCGAGTTACAGTGTCTTCTTTGCTATGAAAACGGCAAAAATTACCTCATGAAGCCCCATTTTAAAGGGGTTTCGAGGCAAAGTGTTAAAGAATTGGGAAAGAGTTCTTTTGGGAGCCGTTTTTTCAGCATTATCAGCAAAAAACGCTGTAAATGATGGTAAAAAGTCTCGTAAGTGTTAATATAAGACTTTTCATGTTCCAAATTCTTGTTTGGTATCAGGAATGCCGAATTTTGCACCAAGATTTTTAAAATAAAAAGTAGCAAAATGATGGAAATTGAAATCAGTTATTCAATAATTATCAAGAACCGCATGGCAGTGGTGTCGTTTGGTAATTTTAATGTTGCAGGACTCCCCCTGACATTCGTGAAGAACATCATGAAAACGCTGGACGAGCAACAGAGGCGCGTACAGGCATGCGTCGACAAACTCTACATGCAGGAGGACCAGCAGGAAATGCCGCCCTTCCCAGGTTCGGAAGAACAATCTGCTGAACAGGCTCCGGCAGAACGGCCGTCGGAGGATACTGTCGATGAGTGATTTTTTTATTTATAATAAGGTATAACGCCAACCCTTATGAAAATCCGCAAAGACTTCTATCTTATCATAGCCGCCATGCTTATGGTAGCATCAAACGCTGACGCACATCGCGCGATGCACAAGAGCATGGGCGAAGATAACCCTGACGCAGTGGTGACCAACGGATTCTGGAACAACTGGGAACTGTCGGCAGCACTGCAGGGGTTATCGTTCTACTCCAACGAGGAGAACGCCATGGAAAGCTCGGCAAGCCCGTTCCAGCGCTTCCGCGAAAAGTTGGGATTGTCGTTGACAGCTACGAAATGGTTCTCTCCAGAGATAGCCCTGCGTACCAAGGTGTCTGGAATTTGGGCGAAGACCGTCAGGTCATTCGATGAAGAGGTGAATGCCTCTCGCTATATCCATCTCCAGGAGCAGGCAATGGTCTCCGTTCCCGCCATAGTCTTGGGTTACGACGCTCAAAGGAAATGGGATGCCATGCCTTATCTTTCTGTTGGGTGGACGCGCAACTATACCTACGACAAGAAATCCTTAACCTTTTCAATAGGTGCGATGGCATCATACCGAATCAAGGAACGCCTGAAGGTCTATGCAGACCTCTCGGGAACCTTGGTAGGTGATGATTTCGATAGTTACCACTGTTATTGCTCGAACATCATCAGCAACCGTGACCGCTGGATAACAGCAGAGATAGGTGTTACATACCTGCTGGGACGACGCTCATGGAGAAAGATTACTGACATCATCGAAGAAAGCAAGGCATTGGAGGATGCAAACCGTGAACACCTCAATGAGGCGATCAGCCGCATCGACACCCTCCAGAAGCGCGTGGACTCACTGAGCAACACCAAAGAAACAATAATTGAGAATCCATCGGAGATTTCCGTCTTCTTCATCGTCGGAACAGCGAAGATAGAGAATCAGGGACAGGTGGAAAACCTTAAGGCCATTGCCACCTATGCCAAGGAGCATGACACCATGCTAACCGTTACTGGCTATGCCGACAGCGAGACAGGCAATGCCGAAGAGAATATTCTTCTTAGCGCACTACGTGCCGAGGCTGTCAAGAACATCCTTACAAGAATGGGCGTAGAGGCCGAACACATCAAGACCGTGGCAGCTGGTGGCGTGAACATCATCAGTCCGTACCCGGCAAACCGCAGGGCACTGGTAACCATAGACAAATGACAGATTTTTTCATAATAGGAAATGTTAGTATTAATAGTTTTAGATTTGGATTAATAGGTTAGTAATTGTTAGTTAGCACAAGTGGGCCGTTCGGGAGAATATACCCACTTTTCAAAAGGAAATTTTAGAACAAAACGATATATGACAGAGACTATGAGACATATCACGCTGGGCGTCGCCGCAATGACAGTATTCCTCGCTATTCCGCAGAATGCTGTGGCTGGGGATGATTCTCGGGACGTACTCATCAACAGCTTTCGCGACAACTGGGAGATAACCTTCGGCGCTGAGCACCTGTCGTTCTACTCAGACAAGGAACAGTATCTCGAAGGACTGTCTAACAGTCCGTTCGCCTCATTCCGCTCGAACTTTGGTGCATCGGCGTCCATAGGTAAATGGTTCTCGCCGGAGATAGGACTGCGTACCAAAGGATCTGGCTACTGGGGACGTGCCATCTGCGGCGATGACCCCATGGAGAACAACATCAAGTTCTACACGATCCAGGAACAGGTGTTATTCAACGTCAGCAACCTCATTATGGGCTACAACCCCATGAGGCGCTGGAACGTGGTACCTTTCATCGGTGCCGGATTCGTTCGCGACTGTACGCATAACGAGAATTCGATCGGTGCCAGCATAGGCCTGCGAGGTACTTACGCCTTCTCACCGCAGCTGAAGGCTCATGCTGAAGTGTCGTATGGTGGTGCAGGTAACGAGTTCCGCGAGGGTGATGCGCCATCTTTGACTGGAAAGTTCACATACTACACTGCCGAGGTTGGTGTAACGCTGACATTAGGAAAGGCAACGTGGAAGACCAAGCGTGTCAAGGGTGCTGACCAGATATACCACATGACAAATGTCGGTGACTACGATGACGTCAAGGACAAGCTGCCGAAGAACAGCACCGTAGATTACGGTCTTGTGATGGCAGACGGTGAGACGCCGAAGGGTATGGTACGAATCAACCGCGGACACCTGCGCATGGGTATCGGCAAGAATGACTCGCTATGGGGCTTCACGACGCCCGTCAGGGATATCAGTGTCGATGACTTCTATATGGATAAGACAGAGGTAACCAACGGACAGTATCAGGAATTTATCAAGGATATCATGGATTCCATCGTCAAGCAGCGACTCGATGACCCTTACTATGGAGGTGACAGGAAATCCGTTATGGAGAGTATGTATATCGTCAATCCCGTAACCAGTGAAAAACTCCTTGACACACGCCAGCTGGTGTATGTCTATGAGACTTACGACTACACCGCCGCCATGAAGCGTAAATACCGCATTGACCCGAAAGAGCGTGTACTTGACACGGATGTCAAGGTGGACGAGAATGAGGTTATCATGATTTCCAAGGATACGGCGTTTGTCGACAAGGAAGGAAATATCGTCCGCCAGACCATCACAAGACCGCTGTCTGGGCCATACGACTTTCTGAATACGTATGTCGTCAATGTCTATCCCGACACAACATGCTGGGTCAACGACTTCCCCAATGCGGATAACGAAATGTACGCTCGCTACTATTTCTCGCATCCTGACTATAAGGACTATCCCGTAGTCGGCGTCACCTGGGAGCAGGCCAATGCCTACTGCGCATGGCGCACAGAACGCATGAGGAAGGTGATGGGTAGTGACTATACCTTTGACGAACAGCCGTTCCGGCTGCCGACGGAAGCAGAATGGGAGTATGCGGCACGTGGACGCTCACAGAACGAGTTCCCCTGGTCGTACCGCAAGGAGGGTGAAGGAAAGAACATGTTCTTTGCAAACTACATGCCAGATGACGGCAACCTCACCAAGGACGGTAACATCATCACGTCACGGGTGGGTGTCTATCCTCCTAACAGCAACGGTCTTTTCGACATGGCAGGCAATGTCGCTGAATGGACGTCAACGCACTACACCGCAGCAGGCATAGAAGCCATGAACGTCATCAATCCGCAGCTGAAATACAACGCTGCTATTGAGGATCCTTACCGCTTGAAACGCAAGAGCGTCCGCGGCGGCTCATGGAAGGACTCGGAGAGTCATATACGCTCAGCATGGCGGGCAGCAGAATACCAGAACCAGCCCCGCTCGTACATCGGATTCCGCTGTGTGCGCAGTATTGCCAGTACCCCGTCGGAGAAGAGCGTCATCACCGTGGTCAAGGACAAGAAGAAACGTTAGAGTATTTTCATATAATTCTATTTCAATTCCCATTTTTCAAATGATAGATTATGGCCTACAGCAAATACAACATAGTGTACCACCTGCAGAAGTGGATGGACAGCGTAGCAGGACAGACATTTCTTAACTACGCATACTCATGGGGTGCCTCGATAGTCATCCTCGGAACACTCTTCAAGTTGACTCATCTCTCTGGAGCTGACTTTTTCCTGTTCCTCGGTATGGGAACGGAGGTCTTCGTCTTCTTTATTTCGGCATTTGACAGGCCGTTCGACAAGACAAAGGACAACATGGTACTAGACACCAAGACATCACAGCATCAACAGATGATGGCACAGCAGCAGAATGGTGGTACGAATCCGTCGTTCGGCAGCTATGGTTATCCTGTCAATGACATGGAACGGCAGTTAAAGCAGCAGCTCAATAATGCCAGGGATGTCCTCGGGCAGATGCCGGAGGGCGAGGATGCCCAGACTTTGCGCGATACCATCAATGCCATCACACAGGTGTACCGCCTGCAGCTGGACAAAGCCAGCGCACAGATGAATGCTACCACGGACATCTCTCGTGAACTGCTGGTAATGACAGGGAAACTGAAAGAGCTGAATGCAGTTTATACAAGAATGATAGACGCCGTAAAGGCATGAACATAATTTATTAACATTTTAAAAAGGTATTATTATGAAAAAAGCTATTTTACTCGCACTGGCAATAGTGGTTTCGCTCACTACATTCGCAGAAATCACCGTCACTGAGACTATCTACGATGGCACAAACCTCTCTGTTACGGCAGTGAACACTGAGAACAACTATTACTACAACCTCTCCAACACTACAAACAGTGAGGGAATGATCGGACTGACGCTGGCCGTCAAGCGCATCGACGGCAATAAACCGGCAGCAGTGACGACAGCGGACTTCTTCGATGATAACTACTGGGAGCGTCTCATCAATGATCAGCTGGAGGCATTCGATGGCCTGGTGACGGCAAAGGATATCATCTTTACCGTGAATATCGAGGGTGTGGACTTCCCGCAAAACCTCTTCGCCGACTACACCTCGTTGGAACGTATTGACATCAAGGCAAATGGTGATTATACGCTGGCACAGGGGCTGTTCAGCGGATGCACGGCACTGCGTATCATTAATGAAGAGGTTACAGGATCGTTGATCATCAGTAACAAAGCGGTTCCTACCAAGGTGGAGAATGACGTATATTCTGCCGTCAACGCTACGGCATGGAATGAATACAAGGCTGCCAACGGCTGTGTATATACAGTAAACATCCACGGTCTCACCATCAAGGGCGGACGAATTGCCTTCCAGGGCAAGGCCCCATTGGACTTTGACGAAGAGACTCCTTCACTGGCACAGCGTAACCTCGGTGACGTCGAGAACCTGACCATCGACCTGTCGCAGCTAACGGTGACATTCCCCTACAGCAAGAAACCTGCAAGCGTTGAACTGATATATTCCATCAACGCCAATAATAGCGACGAAGCCGTCACTCATATCGTACCGATGGACAACATCAATACCGCAGGTGACGAAAGCATATTCTCAATGGTCGGCGGACATGATGTGGACTTCTCGCAGTTGACGCACAACACCGAATATACATTATCATTCTACTGGCTCGTGCAGGACGTCAATGGGAACGACTATACTCTTGGCCAGGACAACACCCGCTATCGGGTATATTTCAAGTATCATGGCACGGAACCGACCATCATGGATGCCTCGATAACGTTCATGGGTATGCCAGAGATTTTCCTCACTGAGGAGGAATTCGAGCCAATGAGTATTGACACAACAGAAGGCCTTGTTCTCCATGACTTCCGCGTCAATGTCATCAACCGTGCTGACGAGGTGTATATGGGATATACCATCAAGGATGATACGGAGCAGCAGATACTTGCAGGGGATGAGCTGAATATCGGCGAGTGGCGCAGCTCGACGCCAGGAATCGATCTTGCCAAGGGTCTGGAGCCTGGACGTCACTACACGCTGGCGGTGCGTTTTGTGGCCCAGAACACCTTCGGCAGCGACGTCTATGACAACGGTGGACTGACATATAAGTTCTTCTTCATGGCTCCGAAGACGGATGGCATTGAAGAAATCACCAATAGTAAATCGACAATCAGCAAGTTCTATGACCTCTCCGGGCGTGAGGTGACGAATCCAACAAAGGGCATCTTCGTCGTCAACGGACACAAGGTGGTAGTAAGATGATCCTACAAACGATTTTTTCATAATCTGAAAAGTGGTTGGTTATTCAAAGGAAATGGCTATCAAGAAAAGACTCATCTCTCCACGGCAGAAAATGATTAACCTCATGTATGTCGTACTCATGGCAATGCTCGCGATGAACGTATCGTCGGACGTACTGCAAGGGTTCTCACTCATCGAGGACTCGCTGGCAGGCTCCACTATCGGCGCACAACGCGAGAATGCCACTCTGTATACATCGCTGGAGACGATGATGAAGAATAACCCTGCAAAGACAAAACCTTGGTACGACAAGGCACTGTCCGTCAAGGCGTCGTGCGACTCCATGATAGTATTTACCGAGTTGTTAAAGAAAGAAATAATCCGCAATGCGGACGGCAAGGATGCCGAAATACAAGGGCACCGCCTTGTCAACAAGGAAGATATGGAAGCTGTAGCACAGGTAATGCTTTCACCTTCAACGGAGAGGGCTACCCTACTCTACGAGAATATCAATAGCTTCCGTAACGAGATGGCATCACTCATCACAGACTCGCTGAAGCGTAAGACAATACTCGATAATCTCTCTACTGCCGTGCCTGAAGATGCAGGCGGCAAGAACTGGCAGCAGTATATGTTCGAGTCCATGCCTGCCGCAGCAGCGATGACGATGCTGACAAAGCTACAGAGTGACGTGCGTCATGCAGAAGGTACCGTGCTGCATACCCTGATGTGTAACATCGACAGCAAGGATATCCGCGTCAACGCGCTTCGTGCTCTGGTAATTCCCAATACGCAGACTGTAGTCAGGGGAAACCGCTTTACGGCGGATATCGTCCTCGCCGCAATGGATACCACGCAGAAACCGGAGGTCTTCATCGGTGAAAGGAAGGTGGATCTGAAGGACGGACGCTATGACGTCGTGTGTAACAACATCGGGGACTTTACCCTCTCCGGGTGGTTGCAGACAACGGACAATGAGGGCTTCTCTGTCAAGAGACCATTCATACAAAAGTATGCCGTCGTGGAACCTACGGCAACGGTCTCGGCAGACCTCATGAATGTACTGTATGCTGGGTATGACAACCCCATCAGCGTCAGCGTTCCTGGAGTGGCTTCACAGAAGGTGGTCGTGACCGCTGAAGGTGCTGCTCTAAGACAGGTGTCTCCTGGTCACTATATCGCAAGACCTCAGAAGGTTGGTGGCAACACGGTGATTACGGTATTCTCCGAAGCAACGGGTGTTCGTCAGCAGATGGCTCGCTACTCCTTCCAGAACCGTAAGCTACCAGAGCCGACGCCATACTTTAACGTCGGGGACGAAAAAGGTAACAGCGAACGCTTCGCAGGTGGAAACATCGGCAAAGCAGTCCTCATGGAGGCTACCGAGCTGCATGCTGCCGTGGATGACGGAATCTTGAATATCCCATTCCGTGTGATATCCTTCGAGACGGTATTCTTTGGAAACATGGGAAACGCTGTTCCTATGGTGTCGGAAGGCAACAAGTTTTCGCAGCGGCAGAAGGACGTCTTCGCCAAGCTCCAGCGAGGCAGACGCTTCTATATCTCTCGTGTGAATGCCATCGGACCCGACGGCATAGAACGTAAACTCAAGACATCTTTAGAGGTAATAGTAAGATAAATGAACAGCTTCACTAAACACACCTTGATTATGAATACGTCGCTTCTGAATATATCGCTGACAATGGCACTCGTCGCTACAGTTCCTGCAGTGGCTCAGCCTGATGCAACCTATATGGAACCGTCGCCGGTTTTCTCCTCACAGGATGATCCGACGACGTTCCTGGGAATCCCCATAGAGGGGACTCGCAGGAACATGGAGCAGAGACTCCTCGAAGCGGGTTTCGTCCTCATGGATGACAACTCCTTCGCAGGGGTTTATAACGACGAGCCGGTGGTCATCATCATACATACCTATAACAGAAAAGTATGCCGTTTGGAAGTCCGCGAAAGCGGTGAGGGGATGGATGAGAACGCAGCCAAGGCGCGTTTCAACAGCCTTGTAAGGATGTACCTTGAAGACAAGGACTATATCTCCCTGCCGGGAAACCATAACATCCCAGACAACGAGAGTATCATGGAAGGTCTTCGCTTCAAGAACAAGCTGTATCAGGCAGTCTTCGCTCAGCGCCCGTTGGCAGCAAGCTTCTTGCAGAACGAGGCAAAGGCTGCCGCGCTGGTTAAGAGACTGCGTAAGTTCCTGCTGCAGCAGTCCAAGAAGGAGGATGTTGCCAGGATGCTCGCTGACTGCGAGAGCTTCCAGCGAGGATTTATGAACAAGGCGGTGTGGCTGACCATCGTCGAGACGGAGCGTTTTTCAGGGCGGTACCACGTTGTCACATACTATGAGAACGTGGACAATATGCTCGCAAAGGACAAGAACAGATAAACCATTTTGTATTACTAAGATAACTTGATTAAGAACAATGCCTTACAGATTATTACATATCGCCAGCCTCCTGCTCATGGCATCCTCTGCCGTGGCGCAGCACATGCCGACGCTGAGACAGGAGAAATACGCCAAGAGTATTCCCGTCGATGAACAGTGTATCGAATGGGTTAATGACATTTACCGCGTCGTAAGTCTCGATAATGACAGCAATGCCGTGCTGTACGGCAACGGCAGGATTGGACTCTTCGACATCCTCTTCGACATGGTACGCACGGACAGCGTCAAGGCATACCAGTTCCAGCTGGAAGGCAACGAGTTCTTTGACAGCACGACGGTGGTGAAGGTCACGGAGATTCTCAAGGACTACCATATCCCGTATGCCGTGGAGAACGGCGTCGTAACGGTGAAGAAGGAGGATATGCCGTCCAGCGAGGTCATGGAATATTACGTCAAGGAAACGGTATACTACGATATCAACAACTCGCGCTACTTCCGTCGCGTCAGGGCGATATGTCCGGTTATCGTGGCAGAGGATGACTTTGCGGAAGAGAAGGTGCGCTACCCTTTGTTCTGGCTGGAATACAAGGACGTCCAACCGGCATTGGCACTGATAAGCATGACACGCGACAATATCAACCTCGGCGTGAGGATGACATACGATGATTTCTTTACCCTGAATATGTACAAGGGGGAGATATACAAGACATACAACGTCTTCGGAAAGACGCTGCAACAGCTCTATCCTGACGAAGAACAGCTTTCTGCCATCCGTCGTGGCATTGAGGAGAAGCTGACCAAGATGATAGGCAGGACGTATAACATCTACTTGAAATGACTATGACTTATATTTATTGTGACTATGAAAATGATGAAGACAAAATATAGGAATGGAATAGCACTCAGGGCGCTGATGACGCTCATGGCGCTGGACGTGATGCCCGTAAAGGCACAGGATGTGTACCGTCTCGACAAACCGACGGCAGGGGTACAGCTGCATACGAACACACTATATGACCTCATTCTATCACCCAGCATCGGCATAGAGGTACAGACGGATCTCGGCATAGCCTGGCAGCTGGACTATGTGGGGGCATGGTGGAACAGCACACAGAGCGGCAAATTCTTCTCGGACTATGCCTTCCAGACGGAACTCCGCTACTACCTCTCCAGCAGATACCTGCAGAGACCGTTCACGGGTCACCATGTAGGTGTCTACGGCCAGCTGGTGACTTTCGACTTCACTTTCGGCAATACGGGCTACCAGTCGCCGAACCTCGACAATACGTATGGCATAGGACTGGCATACGGATATGCCAAGCCCATCAGCAAGAATATGGCGCTGGACTTCACCATAGGACTGGGCTATTTCTCCAGCAAATACACTGTGTATGAGGTGACGGAAGACCTGATGTACCGCATCACGGCAAAGAAGCACCTGACATTTATCGGACCTACACGCCTAGAGGTATCATTGGTATGGAACATCAACAAGAAAAACAAGCAAAAAAGATATGTCTATGAGAACTTTTAGGTTATTCGCGATATTTGCCGCCATCGCCGTGATGACAGGGGCATGTAGTTACAAGGACCTCGTAGAGGATGATGAGGGGGCAAGAAGAAAGCTTCGCATACACTACGTGTGGGATAACGTGGACAGCATTCCTCAGACGATGCGCCTGGTGTTCTATCCTGATGACAGAAACATCTACACACGTGGCTTTACGGTATTCGACATCCTCTCTAAGGACACAACCATCGAGCTTCATACGGGACGCTATGGCGTCACGGTATGGAATACGGACTTCGAGCATGTCATCACGGCAGGCTATACGCGCCAGGAGGAGATCTATGCAACGACGGGCAACTACTCACCGCATGGCGACGTCACCATGCCGAAGGTACTTGACAGCCTGTACAACAGCCAGAAGGTGCTCGACTACCCTGACTATATGGTACACGCCACGGAAATGGAGGTGTCACTGCCTGACAATGACGAAGATCATGTGCTGACACTCGAACCGGACAGCATGGTGGTGACCGTGGACGTTATCATTCACGGTATCAAGGGACTGGAATACTGTACGAATATTCGTGGTGCCATCAACAACATCCCAGCGAAGCGTCTCATCACACATGAAAACACAACACAGGAACCGGTGTCGGTGATGTTCGACGGCAAGAAGGACTATGCTGCCGACAGTACGGTACAGGCTCGTTTCTACCTCTTTGGTATGGAACCATCGGAACAGAAGCGCATGTCACATAAGATGGTAGTGTTCTTCTGGCTCACCGCAGGACAAGTGTTCATGCCTGTGGATGTCTCAAAACTCGTCTGGGCGACACGTCCTGACGACAAGTATGTCCTCATCGAATTAGACGCTGACCTCGATCTCAGAGACTTCCTCAAAGGCACTCCCGGCATGGTGGTCGATGCCGAGGACTGGGAAGATACCGAAGAGATACAAATCAGTTTCTAGTAATTGTAAAATTGTAAATTGTCAAATCGTAAATATAAATAGTGTTTTTTCACAAGTAAAGTTCATTTTATTATTAATTAAATTCTTTTACAACTATGAAAAAGTTATTTTCTATCGTAGCTATGGCTACACTCATGGTTGCTGGCATGACCAGCTGTTCTAACGATGATGACGCTCAGAGCGTACAGAGCGCCAAGTCTCCCGCTGCCATTGGCATCAAGGTCAATATCGAAGGCAACTCTCTCGCTACCCGTGGCGTGGCCACGATGCACGCTAATGCCCTGAATCAGATCACCAACTTCCAGGTTTGGGCTTACGACGACAACACCAATGGCCTGTACATGGGTGATGACGCTGCCACTGGTCGTACTGTAACGAACGAGGGTACTGTAGCAGCTCCTGTCTGGGGCTACACTCCGCAGCAGTTCTGGCCCGTGAACCCACTGAACTTCGTGGCTCTCACGCCTGCCGCCGATGCTTCCATCACTGGCAACACCACAGCTTCTGCCTCTAACGTAGTGACGCTGACCACCAATGTCACGCTGTCTACCAACGTCGAGGATCAGAAGGACATCATGATGGCCGAGGGTGATGACGTCGAGAAGGACGATGACGAAGGCAATGTTCCCCTGACCTTCAAGCACGCTCTGTCTCAGGTTGTCTTCAAGGGTAAATTCAACGATGCCGGCGCCGTAACAAAGGCTACCATCGCCGAGATTTCTCTGTGCAACGTCTTCAAGACTGGTGTGCTGACTTTCAACAGTCAGGGTTACTTCTATGGTAGCACCAGCAGCGTGACGGTTACCAAGCCTGCTTCTGTAAGCACGCCTGCTAACTTTACGCTGGATGGCAGTGACCTGGAGGGTGACACTTGGACATTCGCTTCTGAGGGTGATGATCCCTTCGACCTGACTACATCGACCAACGCCACCAAGAAGAACGCATGGTTCATGATTCCCCAGACTCCTACCGCATGGGATGGCAATGCCGACTCTAATGGTATTCCCGTCGGTACCGGTTCGTACCTGAAGCTCCGCGTGAAGCTGGAGAAAGACGGTGTGGTCATCAAGGACAACACTGCTGCTGACGCAGTATATCTGCCTCTGACCATCAATTGGGAGCGTGGCAAGAAGTACATCTACACCATTGAGTTCAACGGCGAGAACGCACTGACGCCCATCACCTTCACCGTAGATGCTGTTGACTGGGTTGACGCTGATCCTCAGCCGGACCTCATTGAGTACTAATCGTAATTCTCGTAGAACGATTTCTCTCGCGTGGTACTGCCTTTTTAAGGCATTGATAGTGTTTCCGTAACATGACGGGGCGGCAGGGAGCAGCCCGTATGCTTACCTGCCGCTTTTTTAAAACTTCACTGTAAGTAAGTTTAGAAACTTCAATTCTTACATTTTTGCATTCTTCAATTTTTACATTTTATAATTTCTAAAGCAACAGGGTTCTATGATAGGAAACAAGAAATACGTCTTTCTCGCTGCCGCCATGCTCATTGGCATCGTGGCATGCTCTGAGGAGGATATGGACAAGAAAGGTTATGACGGCCCGACGGAGAATATATCCTTCAAGGTGGACACAGTATCAACGGATATCGTTCCCGAGACAAGGGCAGCAGTCATAACTTGTCAAGGCGACGCAGCCAGCGACGTCACCATGACGGTAGAAAGGACGGCGTGGAACGACATGCCTGACCTGACAAGGGGAACGCTGGCAGCTACGTCAGACATCACGGAATTCGGCGTTAGCGGTACGTCATACCTGAATAACAGTGCATGGAGTTCAGGGAAGTTCGGCAATTACTTCTATAACGAGACGGCGGAACCAGACGTGCCGATGAAATATTACTGGCCGACAAGTGCATACAAGATGGCATTCTTCGCCTACTATCCCTATGATAACGACGCCTTGCAGCTGATTACGGCCCAGGGAAAGCGTGGTTATCCGCAATATTCCTATTCTGTACCATCTGACATTACTCAGCAGCTGGATGTCATGACGACACAGAGCGTGGATCAGACGCATAACCCGGTAGAGCTGACATTCCAGAGACGGTGTTCGGCAATATGCCTGAATGTGGTCAATAACAGATCTACGCCTGTCAAGGTTCAGAAAGTGGCCATCGAGGGTGTCAAGTACACAGGAACGCTGCAGAATGTATCGTGGACGCTTGGTAGCAGCGTGAACAGCAGCACGTCGAATCCCTTCGTACTGAATACGGACGTTACCGTAAGAGCCGGAAACACGACATCCATCACTGGGACATCAAAGATTTTTATCATGCTGCCTCAGTATCTCAATTCCACTGCGAAGCTGAAAGTGACGGTGGATGGACTGGAATATGCCGTAGCGCTCAACGGCACTTGGCAGGCAGGAGCGAAATATACTTATTCTTTGGTGTTCTCGCACAGCTCGGAATATTTCACTACCGTAGCACGAGAGTCAACGGTGTTCACGCTGACGATAGGGGCTAATGTGGCTCCGGCAAACCTGCCTGAGATATCCTATTCATTAGATAATGGCGTCACCTGGGTGACAACGGCTAATGTAGCGTCAGAGCAGGTGACGATTGTAACACCGACAATTCGTGCCGGTGGTAAGGTTCTTTGGAAGGGTAATACGCCTTCCTCTTCCGGACAGATGACAAACTCGTCTTCTGTTAACAGGACAAATGGTCGGTCGGTGTTCAGTTCGACAGGACAGTACGATGTAATGGGTAACATTCTTTCTCTGATAAAGGGTGACAGCTTTGCCACTAACACCACCTTACAGGGTGGATATAACTTCGCATATCTTTTCAATAACAGCACAAAACTGGTATCGGCAGAGGAACTTGTCCTTCCTTCATTAACGCTGACACAGCATTGCTACAAGGGAATGTTCCAAGGGTGTACGGCTCTGACTAAGGTGCCCGAACTGCCTGCTACGACACTGGCAGAGAGCTGCTACGAGAGCATGTTCGAGGGATGCTCTGGCCTGAGAGACATCGACAATGAATTATTACCTGCTACGACAATGCAGAAAAACTGCTATAAGAATATGTTCAAAAGCAGTGGAATAAGACACAAGGGTACTGTGATTATTGGAGGCGGTGCAAATCCGTTAATGGCTTTGCCTGCAATGACGCTGGCGGAGGGTTGCTATGAGGGAATGTTCAGCTATTGCACTGGCATAATTAGTTCGCTGATAACTCTTCCGGCAACAACGCTGGCAAAAAACTGTTATAGGGAGATGTTCGCTTATGATACAGGCATGTTGTTACCTCCATCAATATCAGCAACGACACTGGCAGAAGGTTGTTGCTTTAATATGTTCATGGAGTGTACCGAACTTACAAGAACGCCGGAATTGGCTGCTACGACATTGGCTAAACAGTGCTATACGCAAATGTTCTACGGTTGTACGAATCTAAGTGCTGTGTCGACACTGCCTGCCATGACAATGGCTGACGAATGCTATGCGGCCATGTTCTGTAATTGTACACGCCTTGAAACAGCACCTGCACTGCCTGCCACAAGATTGGCGTGGGAATGTTATGATGAAATGTTCCAGGGTTGTGTCAACCTAAAAGCAGCACCATCGTTGCCTGCCATGACAATGGCTGAAGAATGCTATCAGAATATGTTTAACGGCTGTACCAGGCTTACGTCAGTGCCGACAACATTACCTGCAACATCGCTGGCAGAAAAATGCTATTTTAGGATGTTCCAGGGCTGCGCCAGCCTGACAAAAGGACCAGCATTGCCTGCAACGACACTGGCTGAAAGCTGCTATGCAGGAATGTTCAACGGTTGTTCCAGTCTGATAAAAGCACCGGAGCTACCAGCGACAACGTTGGTAGAGAACTGCTATTGGATAATGTTTTATGAATGCTCCAATCTTAATGATATCAAGGCCGCATTCTTAACAAGCCCGACTGACGGTTTTACGGCAAATTATACAGAAAACTGGGTTTATGGCGTAGCTACTACTGGAACGTTCTACAAGAACAGTGCAGCGACGTGGAATGCTACTGGTGTTCATGCTATTCCAGCAGGCTGGACGGTACAGACCTATACGCCGTAAATGGAACATCGTCAATAATGAATTGCTTTTGGCTCTCGGCATGGCCGACACCTCTTAACTCTAATCAATTCTTGCCGACAGGGCAATACTTCTTTATTTTCACATTCAAATTCTTAATTCATAGACATGAAAAAAGAACTTCTCTTCATGACCGCCGTCATATTCATGGCTACGGCACTGTTCGTGGCATGCACCGAAGAACAGCAGGACGGCGATGGCGATAACGGACCGAGGATCTCCTTCACACCGATGGAAATCAACGGGCAGAACGCCAGGAAATGGGAACAGACACGTGCCTCTCAAACGGAGGACACGGATATCGAATCCTTCAAGGTGTCATGCGTCATATATAGTGCGTATGAGACGTTTGCGACGGCAAGCGAGAGTAAATACTATTTTATCAACGAAAGTATCGAGAGTGATACGGGGCAAAGTAAATACTTCTGGCCAGGGAGCGAGCACAATTTGTCGTTCTTTGCATATACGCCAGTATCTAATAGCCTTTACGCCTTACATCTATCGCAGCTAAGTGAGGATTGGACAAGTGAAATAGCAGGGAAACCAACATACAATTATACAATTCCTCTCTATATCGATGAGCAGTTGGACTTCATGACTGCAGAGGTGTTGGATCATAGTGGAGCGCCGACGACAACTCCGGTGGCCTTGACATTCCGTCACAAGCTGTCTGACGTCAGGTTCATCATCACCAACGAGAACACCGACAAGGCTATTACTATCAACAGTATCATAATGTGTGGGATGCGGTTCAAAGGTGAATTAGAGAATAATAACTGGAAATTGTCGGGGAGTCGGAACACTAAGACTTCCAATCCTTTTCGATTCTATGTTAACACGAACATCGCTGCAGAGGCTACCGTGGATATCACAGGAACGGATAACCATTTCATGTTGATTCCACAGGAGGTGGCATCGGGACGGGCGCTGTTTGTCATCAACGTCACGGTGGATGGTGTGGACAAGGAATATACGCATGTATTGGAAAGTGCCTTTACCTTCGTGATGGAAAAGTCATACACTTTTAATATCTCAATAGGGCCTGACGGCATGAAGGTGGATCCTGACACGTACATCGTTGACTGGGAGGCTGACGTGAGGTATATCTACCCTATGCTGGACGCCAACTACCCTACTAAACAGGACCAGAGCGTCGATAACGCTACGGCGGATGTCAACGACTGGAAACCGTAATTAGGCTTTATGCATATAGCCTATACTTTATATTCCAAAAATCTCACATTTAAATTCAATCATATGAAAAAGCTCTTTTTCTTCAACGGATTATTTGCGGCTTTGCTGTGTGCATGTACGGCAGAGGACAATATCATCTCTGAGATTCCCGTAAATGGCGGCACCACGGAAGGCGTCGTCATTGATGTCATGGATGCCCACAGTGACAATACTACTCGCACTGCCTATTCTGGACTGACGGCAACCTTCGAGACTGGTGATGCTATTGGGGTCTATGCCGTAGATGGCACGGGAACGGTACAGGCTTCTAATATACAGTTTACCAAGCAGTCTGACGGCTCATGGTCGTCGGAGACATTGATACCGTATAATGCGACATGGAGCTACTACGCTTATTTCCCGTATGTGGCTTCGCCTTATACGCCTGACTTCTCATTGTCTGGAGTAGATAACCAGTTTGGTGCTTTCATAACGGATGCTTCGGACAAGTTCCACAATGCTGACCAATCAACCAAGGCGAACTTCATGGCCTCAGATCTAATGATATCGATGGGGACGTCGACAGGTAGCTCGAAGGTACTCTTCGCCATGTATCACAAGAAGGCCCTGGCTGTCCTGCAGGGCGAAGGTGTCAATATGAAAAGCTATTCTGGAAATATTCCGTATCTGCAAGACGGAAAGAGGTATTTCCTCATGAAGGCCAATACAGAATATACTGTTGGTGGCTATGCTCTCTCGGCAGCTGCTGGTAAGGCCATAAACTGTGTAGTCCCAATACCACCCTACGAAGAACAATACCTGACGCTTGTTGCCCTTGAAGACGGTAGTTTTTCAAGTAAGACTGCTTATTACTACTCACTTGATGGCGGAGCAACATGGACGTATTTAGTTGGTAACACATCACTCCCTGTAACTACGGGACAGAAAGTAATGTGGAAAGGTAATAACAATTACATACAAAGTTTTACATCAACAGGTAAATTTGATGTACTTGGCAATGTAATGTCAATATTATTCGGAGATAATTATATAGGGAAAAACTCATTAATAGTATCAGGTACGCAGTATAGTTTATCCAGTTTATTTGAAAACACAAAAATACGAAATGCAGAAAATCTGATTTTGCCAGCGACAACATTAAAATCGAACTGCTACCAAAGCATGTTCGAGGGATGTTCTTATCTAACAGATGCGCCATCCGTTCTACCGGCAACGACACTAGAGTACGGATGTTATTATAATATGTTCAAAGGGTGTGCTAATCTTATATCAACTCCAGAAATACGTGCTACAACACTGGCAAACTGGTGCTGTTATTCTATGTTCTCTGACTGTACTTCTCTAACTACTGCACCGGAATTGCCGGCGACAACGCTGACAGCGAACTGTTATTCAAACATGTTTAAAGGGTGTATGTCATTAACTACTGTTCCAGATTTACCGGCGACAACAGTTGGAAATGCCAGCTGTGAGTATATGTTTCAGGGATGTACATCATTAACGACTGCTCCGAAATTGCCAGCAACAACATTGAATCAATTATGTTACAGGTATATGTTTCAAGGCTGCACATCGCTGACAACAGCACCTGAATTACTGGCAACAACACTGGCAAACAACTGCTATAGCTATATGTTCTCTGACTGTACTTCATTAACTACGGCACCGGAATTGCCATCAAAAACGCTGGTAGACGGTTGCTATAACTATATGTTCATGAACTGCAGTAAACTAAACTATATAAAAGCTGCATTTACTAATGATCCTGGATTTGGTTATACAAGTAGTTGGGTCAGTGGTGTGTCATCAACAGGTACTTTCGTCAAAAACAGAACAGCTTATTGGGATAAAAGTGGTCCAAGCGGCATTCCTTCTGGCTGGACAATAGAAACCTATACACCGTAATATGGCTTAAAGAATTACTTCAAATCTTATATTTAAAATGTTTTATCACATTAATTTCTACTATTTCATTCATTCAACACTTCAAACTTATGAAAACAATATATTCTTTCATCAGTAGCATGGTGTTCTCGGCACTGTTACTTTGTTCCTGTGTCGATGACTTGATGGTCAATGAACATTGTGGCTATATCTCTGTGGACTTCACGGATGCTGGCATCGGCGACAATATCTCACGTGCTGCATATTCTGGCATCTCGGTCTCTTTCGAGGATGGTGATGCCATCGGCATCTATGCCGTGAATGGCTCTGGCACCGTACAGGCGTCGAACATACAATATACCAAGTCCGGCGACGAATGGACGTCTTCAACGCCTATAGCTTTTAACCTAGACTGGAAATACTATGCGTACTTCCCGTATGTGGCTTCACCCTACACACCTGACTTCTCAGCGTCAGGAATCGACAACCAGTTTAGCGCTTTCATCTCTGATACTTCTGACAAGTTTCACTACACTAACCAATCTACCAAAGCGAAATTCACCGCCTCAGATTTGATGATTGCTGACGGTGACCTGTCTGGGACGAACACAGTACATTTCTCGATGTACCACAAAAAGGGCCTTGCCGTGTTGCAAGGTGGCGGTGTTCACATGGCGTCATATTCCGGAAATATCCCTTATTCCAATGGCAGCAGGAGGTATTTCTGGATGAAACCTGACGTCAAGACAACCATCGGCGGCTGTTCTGCCTCGGCACAGTCAGGCAAGTACGTGGACTTCATGATTCCTCTGCCACCACTGGAGGAACAGTATCTAACGTTTACGGCGCTTGAAGACGGGACGTTTACGCTAAGAATAGGTACCAATGTGTCAGGTAAAGGGGCTGGAGAAATTGGTCCGATCGTTCCAATTTTTCCAGCTCCGCGCAGAATTGACATTGAACCAATTTTTATTGACGAGAGCGGAAACTATATAGAATCCGTTTCCTATTCAGTGGACAACGGAGCAACATGGATCAAAACGGACAATGCAACAAGTGCTACTGTAACCATAACGACCCCCACAATACCCGCAGGGGGGAAGGTATTGTGGAAAGGCATAGGAAACAGCTTGGCCGCAGGCGGAGGCGATGACTTCTCCAGATTTTCAAGTACTGGACGGTTTGACATTTCCGGCAATATCATGTCACTTGTGAAGGGTGATGATTTTAGAACGAGTAACACTCTGGAAGGTGAATATAACTTCTATAGGCTGTTCTATGAAAACGCCAATCTTATATCGGCATCAGACATGATTCTACCAGCAACAACACTCGCAGATTGCTGTTATAGACAGATGTTTTCAGGTTGTACTTCACTGACAGCTGCGCCGGAATTACCAGCAGCAACACTCGTAACTGGCTGTTACAGGCAGATGTTCTCTGGTTGTACTTCATTAACAAATGCGCCGGAATTACCTGCGACGACACTGGCACAATATTGCTACGTGGACATGTTCTATGACTGTTCATCGCTGACAACAGTACCGAAATTACCAGCTACAACACTGGCAGATTATTGCTATGATGACATGTTTGGTCGATGTACTTCGCTAACCACTATACCTGCGGATTTACTAGCAGCGACAACACTGACACAAAACTGCTACGAGAGCATGTTTACTTACTGTACATCGCTTACTGTCGTACCTTCGGGATTGTTACCTGCAACTGCGCTTGCACAAAACTGTTACAAAAATATGTTTTATCGTTGTACTTCTCTGACTGCTGCGCCGGAATTACCTGCGACGACACTGGCAAACAACTGCTATCAGAATATGTTCTATGCCTGTTCTTCACTGACATCAGCACCGAAATTACCTGCTACAACACTAGCAAATTATTGCTATAAGGACATGTTCTATGGCTGTTCTTCCTTGACATCAGCACCGAAATTACCGGCTACAACACTGGCAAATTATTGCTATGAAGATATGTTTATGAGTTGTACTTCACTGACAAATATACCATCAGACTTACTGCCTGCGACAACACTGGCAAATTATTGCTATCATAACATGTTCTCTGGTTGTACATCACTTACTACTATACCTTCGGACTTACTGCCTGCAACAACGCTAAAGCAAAGCTGTTATCAGGGTATGTTCGGTAGTTGTACTTCACTTACCTCCATACCTTCAAACTTGCTTCCCGCAACAACGCTATCGCAATATTGTTATCAAAATATGTTCCAAAGCTGTATTTCACTTGCTACTGTACCGTCGGACTTACTGCCAGCGACAATACTCGCAGATGCGTGTTATGATAGCATGTTCAATGGCTGTTCTTTATTGACGGAGGCACCGGAATTACCAGCAACAACACTGAGAACTAAGTGCTATCAATATATGTTTAATATGTGTTCAAGTCTAAGTTATATCAAGGCTGCATTTACGACAACACCAAGTACATCATATACAAGCGGATGGGTTAAGGGTGTTTCTTCTACCGGCTCCTTTTTAAAAAACAGTGCCGCAACGTGGAACGTGACAGGTTATAACGGTGTACCTTCCGGCTGGACGGTAGAAACCTACACACCATAATAATGCTTGAAGAATTACCCAATTCTTTCATCATAATTTATATTATTACACGCATTTCATAATATTCATTCATTTAATACTTCAAACTTATGAAAACAATATATTCATTCATCAGTGGTTTGACGCTCATAGTACTACTGCTGTGCTCCTGTGTTGATGATTGTATAATCAACGAATATAATGGTTATATCTCAGTAGATGTCTCTGATGATGGTGGTAATACTACTCGAACGGCGTATTCTGGTCTAACCACAACATTTGAAAATGGTGATGCTATCGGTATCTATGTCGTCGATGGTTCTGGAACTGTTCAGGCATCGAATGTTCAATATACGAAGTCTGGCGACTCGTGGACGTCTTCTACGCCGCTGTCATTTAACCCGGACTGGAAATACTATGCATACTTCCCATATGTGGCTACGCCTTACACACCTGACTTCACTGCGTCAGGAATCGATAACCAATTTGACGACTTTATCACTGATGCGTCTGACAAGTTCCACTATGCTGACCAATCGACCAAGGCGAACTTTATGGCCTCGGATCTCATGGTGGCACAAGGTGAATTGACAGGAAGTAGTGGTTTCCATTTCTCGATGGACCACAAGAAAGGCCTCGCTGTGCTCGAAGGAGAAGGTGCTACTATAACATCATACGAAGGAAATATTCCTTATATTAATGGCGGTAAGGGCTACTTCCTTATGAAGGCCAATACGGCAACGACAATTGGTGACTATTCCTTAACTGCCCAAGCAGGACGATATGTGGAACAGGACGTTCCTATAGACTACTCGAAGATGTACCTGACGTTTGAGGCGTTAGTAGATGGAACATTCAGTTTCTCTAAGGCAGGACTTTCATATTCATTGGATGGGGGAACAACCTGGACAGCACTCGATGCTGGGGTATCGACACCTATGATAACTGCTGGACAGAAAGTTATGTGGAAGAATAATACAGAACTGACACCTACTTCGTCAGAAGGCATTGGTAATTTTTCAGCAACCGGGTATTTCAATGCAGAAGGTAATATCATGTCGTTACTTTTTGGCGATAATTTTATAGGACAATTATCGTTATCGGGAAAAGATTATGCGCTTTGTTATGTGTTTGGGAATAACAAAAAAATAAAATCAGCAAAAGATATGGTTTTACCAGCAACGACACTATCGGATAGATGTTATGATAGCATGTTTGCTGAATGTGAAAATATAACTACAGTGCCAGAATTGCCTGCAACAACAATGGCGAGCTACTGTTATGATAACATGTTTTATAGATGTACAAATCTCGAATATGCACCAGATTTACCTGCAACGACGCTGGCTTCCGGCTGTTATTCAGGAATGTTTAATTTATGTACTCATCTAACTACTGCACCAGAGTTGCCTGCAACAAAATTGGAAACATTTTGTTATAAAAATATGTTTCAAAATTGTTATCTTTTAACGATGCCGCCAGAATTACCCGCAACAACATTGGCAAACTATTGTTATTATTACATGTTCGATGGTTGTACCAACCTAAGAAAAACGCCTACACTATCTGCTACATTACTGAGAGACTATTGCTATTATAACATGTTCTCAAGATGTACTTCATTGACTATTGCACCTAAACTACCAGCAACCACACTGACAAAATACTGTTATACCAATATGTTCAATGGTTGTTCTTCTTTAACAACAGTTCCTTCGGACATGTTGCCTGCAACAACACTGGCAAACAACTGTTATCAACAAATGTTTCAAAATTGTTCATCACTTAGCACTGCACCAGAATTACCAGCAATAAGTCTTGTGTCTGGCTGTTATTATCAAATGTTCAATAAATGTACTAATCTTAATTACATCAAAGCTGCATTTACAACAACACCAGGTTCAACATATACACAAAACTGGGTTAAAGACATTGCGGCTTCTGGCACCTTCGTCAAAAATAGTGATGCCGCATGGAATGTGACTGGTGCCAGCGGCGTCCCCTCTGGTTGGACGGTACAAACCTACACACCTACACCGTAACATCTGTATCTAAGTTCTTAAATATAAAGTCAAGCCCCATCATACCTGTTGCTCACTGACCTATACGAGGTCAGAAAAGCCCCGGCAGTCAGAAGATTGTCGGGGCTGGTTATTACAATAAAAACTGGCCCTGATGCTGTATTTTAACAGAAATTATTGTTTTCTCATATCTTTAATAGACGGAAATTATTTATCTTTGCACCTCTAAGGACAAAGACAATGGATACAGAACTTTTTTATATAGCAAAGGACGGACGGCGATTTACTGACCCGTTCAAGTGTGAGGAATACGAGAAGATGCTGGGCAAACAACCTGGTACAGTAGGCTATGCCAAAGATGCTCTCCGTAATTTAGGAGAGCAAAAATTTATAAATGGTCACGTGGCAGTACACCACGTGGGGGAATGTCATTGGGTACATTATGTTACGATGTGTTTAGATGACTATATAGAAGATTACGTAAACGTGAATAACCTTCCGGAGGAAAAACGATGGAAAACTTCTACCATAGCGGATGCAATAAAAATGCTGGATAGTTTCGATGAAAGTGATGAATGTGTCTACATGTTAACGGCCTGCGACCAGCGGGATTTCAATTGTCTTTATACAGTTACCATGCAGCAAAACCCAGTTTTCTGGGATAAAGGGAAGGAATGTGAAGAAAAGATGAAAAAAAGACTGGGTCTGAAATAGCAAAGCAAACAAAACCGAAAATTTTACCGATAAAAACATGACAGATAGAGAGATTAAATTGGAATTATCAAAAGCAGCATTGGCCGGTGGCATGGAAATAGAGACCGCTAAAGCATTCTATGACTGGATCACGGAAGAGCCGGCCCATAAGTTGCCAGAGGACAAATCAAATATTAGGTATGAAACTCCCATCGAAGAACTTGCCCATAAAACAAGGATGGAAGGCACTATCATCAAGCGATGCAAAGACAATGGCATCAATACCATTGGTGACCTTATACGATGCGGTGCTCATAAGTTCCGCACATTCCATAACGTTGGCGGTAGCACTATTACAAAGATAGACGCAGCGCTCGAAGAGCATTACGGCATTTCTGACTGGTACACAACGTAGATAATCAAGGAGGACAGCTCGTCCATTATCCTCATCGTACAAATATTACATATTAATGTTTATTTCATTTTGGAAATACTACTCAGCAAGTTTTTCCTTAGAGACAAGTCCAAATGAATATGCCATATAATCCTCGTGGAGGATCTTCTTCTTAAGAAGTCTGGCTCCCTTCAGCCTGGCGTAAATCGAATATTTATCCTTGTTTTTCCTAATAACAACGTGGTCGAAGATACTGGATTGACCAGCATACCTGCCATCCATCCGCTCCCTGTCTGCCGAAGACTTAATTCCTAAGTTCTAGCAGATCTTCTTCTGGATAGCCTAAGCATATATCTCACTTACGCCGTTTTTCAAGGCATACTCCTTGAAGCCATAGACTAACCTTAACAATATTATTTTCCATGCCTTATCCTCCTTGGAATTTTCCCTTGATATTGTCTTAGCACAGATGGGGGAACAGGAAGCATTTAGTCTCACTAAAACTCCTGTCAAAAGTCTCATAACTGTTAATATAAGACATTTCATGTTCAAAATTCTTGGTTGGTCAAATAAATGCTTTCCTTTGCCCTCAATACCGTGCCTAATGGTATGTTGATTACTTGTAATCAAACAACATATGCACCAACATGTAAAGTTATTAAAAATATTGTTATGAAGAAACTTTTATTATTGCCCATAGTGGCTATGATGGTATCGTGTTCTAACGATGCCCCACAATCATTTTCGTCCTCACCAGAAGCTCTAAAGGCGTGTCAGTCAGTACTTTCATCCTTTCGCACCAACAAGTCTTACGACATCAAAATTCTCGCGGAAATGACTGCACATTGGCAGCAGGTACAGGATTCGGCGTATATCTGCCTGTTGCGTGATTCCACCATTGCAGACAACGCCGACTACAACGTTGTTTTCTTTGCCGTTGCAGACACTATCAGAGAGGTCATTATGGAGCGTGTTCTGGCCAAGCCGAGAACAATGGACGAATTAATGACCTTCAAGGTACTAACAACGAAAGGGCGTAAGAATGTACAGAAATCCGACGACTTCAAGAGGGTCTGTAGGTTCTATGACAAGGCAGACAAGCAGCCAGTTATTGCAGATATTAAGAACACTATCGCTGAGTACAAGGCACTACTGGCACAACAGAAGCAAATACGCAGCGAGCAGGATTTAATGGTCTTCATAAAAGCTGAAGACCGCTGTTTCCGTTCCCTTATGAAACATTTGTCGAAGGTCTCACAGGAGGATCTACAGATGCTTACGGACAGGACAGCAGTACTTATCGATGCACTCTACAGGAATACGGCGAAGAATCTTGGTGCCAAAGACAACAACCGTGTTATGTTGATTCTCACCATGCGCATCAACAGGCGAATAATACAGAACGCCCAGGCGTGCGTAACAGATGTCATTCATAGAAAAAAATTAACAGAACAACAGGCTGGCAACTACCGATGGATGCTTATGCAGCCTTTTATGAATATAGACGGTAATGCAATGTCGGCGCTCACTGACGAGCAATATAAACAACTCGGAGACATTGCCAAGAGGCTTCCGCAGATAATGATTCGCCTCGACGGCATCAAAAATGCCAGTCATGAAGAGATGTCCAAACTCAATCAGGTACTTGTGAATATCTTATTCAAATCATACATTTCAGCAATTCTGTAATTCATTAAAAAAAATAGATATGCTGCATATATCTCCACCTTCTGAAATGTTCGAAAAAGTCTTGAAATCGTTCATCGCTAAAATACCGGCAGTCGCCAATTTATCAGACTGTGTGCTGTTACCGTCGTGTGACGGATGGGCAGAATGGTTGCTTTCCCTGATACGGCAGTTCATGTTCGATGAACTTAGAGACATCCTTGTCGAACAAGCTAATGTAAAGATTCTTTACGACATTTCTCACGATTCACAGGGTCGCGAAATCATGCTCTTCTCAACGCCTGACAATGGCGCTATGTTGATCGTCTGCTTCTCGGCACAACACCTCAAGCTCGTTAGCGACATTACAGTCACGATATACTGCTCGGTTGATGAAATGTACAAAGAACTTGCCTCCAGTCTAGAAATGGCAGCAAATAAATTATCGTCAGAAGGTTCACAACCGTCATACAAAGGCAATACTATTGATATACAACTCTTTAACACGTTATTTACTTTTCAAGCATTATGAGCATCTTCTTATATCTTAAAATCATCTTGGCTCTGCTACTCTCGGCACTGCCTTTCGTCGCCTCGTATCTAATCCGCCAGGAAATCCATCGTAAGAATGGCAAGACCTTTCCTTCTTTCGTCGGCAAATCGCTTCCATTCCTGAAGCGTTTGCATATAAGGCTCGTTCTCGTCTTCCATCGTTTCTATTTCGGCATGCGTACAAGCTATAACTTTAGAAGGTTCTTTCACTACATCGTCCTCTTTGTACTTCTCATCTTCACTTTCGTTGACCATAACGCTTCACTATACGTTACGTCTCTAGTGAATGAGAACAGTCTGAACGATGCTGTCATGTATGCAGAGAAACAGAACGTTTTTCACGTTGGACCAGGAGCGTTTTACATACCACTGTTCTGCTACCAGCAACATGTTTTCGCAACGCTCTGGAGTGACATGATTCTAGTAATCTTATTTTTTTACAAAACTACAGACAGGATGCTGACCTTGCTGCACAATGACAAAGCATCATTTGTCACGCTGGCATTCTTCGTCTTTCTTATCATATTCTTCCTTCCAAGATTCTTCATTCTGGCAGAGGTTGTCACCATCGTTCTTTCAGCAGCATATATTTATCCGAACATGCGTCCTGGCGCAACACAAAAAGGAGGCATAAACGCTTCCGAAAGACCGCATAGAAAAATAAAAATGGCGGTATGGACAACTCTGCTCTGGGCATAATATTTCCATCATTTTTTACCCCTTCTGAAAGGTTCTTCAAAATACATATATTTACACCAGTTATTTATTTGTTATGAATCAAAAAACGGCAACAAAAAACCAAAGTCGACACACTGTAAATGTCCCAGTCAACATTGAGCTTCTTGACTTTCTTTGCATGGACGTTTCTCACCCCATAAAGTATACGCGGCTACAAGCCTTTAGCGACCTCCTTCGGTGTCAGGCCATCGCAACTTCAACGGGCGTAAAAACAATCAATAATTTCTCTTTCCAACATTTTTCAAAACGTTGGAATTGGCATCGTGACACAGTAAGAAAATTCTTCGCAGAATTAGTCAAATTTAAGGTGGTGTTAATCGTTTCTGAAAAGGACAATCCTAACAAGAAAATCCTTGTCTTGAAAACGGTTTAAAAAGCATAAAAAACAATGCAGCTTTCATCACCCAAAATCTCATTCAAATGAACGACATTTTAAACACGACTTTTGAAGTCAATTCAATGCAAAACGTTTGCCCCTCAGAGGGGCGCCAAAACCACGCGCCGAACACGGCGCTGAGAGAGGAACCCCGACTGCCTAAAAACCAACAAGGCGCTTGCGCGTCTACCCGGCTTTTACGCAGACGGGGTAGCCTAATACCCACTTTTGGCAAAAAGTGGAGGCTTCACACTCTGGCCTGACGGGCAGCAAGCTGGGGTGTTTGAGTATAATTTTTTATGTGAGGCGCAGTAATTTTTGAACCTGAAAATGAATCAAAAAACTATGGCAAAAAACTATTCGGTAATCGATGTTAGGGCGAGCAAAGGAATGACTCGCGGACAGTCAAACGAACATCTCAGAAATTTTACTGAGAAAGCATATGAAAACAAGATGACAAACAACTTTGACCCGACCAGGGAGCGTCTAAATTTTGAGGTCACTAAAGGTGGTGTGATTTCTCCTGTTGACAAGAAAAAATCCATTACACGTAGAGTAAGAGAAAATCTCCTAAGCAGAGACATAAAAAATCCCAATGAGGGACTCGACGAAAAAGACCTTGAAAAGAAGGGGCGACGAGTCGTCGCAGACATCATTCTTCAAGGTTCACGCGCGAGGATGTTGGAGCTGGCATTCGGCAACCAGGAAGTGAACACGGGACGCCACGCCGACAACTCTCATCTTGAAAGAAAAAAAGATATCGAAGAATGGGCTAAGGACATGTACAATTTTGTGGCCCAAAAATTCGGCGAAGAAAACATCGCAGCATTCGTCGTTCATCTTGACGAAACGAATCCTCATATACACTGTACGCTGTTGCCTGTTGTCGATGGCAAAATATCGTGGAAGAAAGTCTTCTCAGGCAAGGACAAATATGAGGGTGCAAAAATCTGGAGATCACTCCACGATGACCTGGCGGAGGTTAACCGCAAATGGGGCCTCGAACGTGGTGAAGACATCTATCTCACCGGTGCCAGACACCGCACTACTGAGGAATACCATCGGTTCCTTCGGGAAACAGGCAAAGAATTAGAAAAAGAGATTGAAGAAAAGCTTACAAAATCAGACGCTCTTGACGAGTCTTACCGTATGACCAATATCAAGGTAAAAGCACTAACGACGATGCTATCTAACCTCTCTACCAGAATCAGTGACGCAGAGGCTTCGCTGAATTCATTGAACGAGGTCCTGTCGCAGGGTAGTGACAACTATGCCGAGTTGAACCGCCAACGCGAACGGCTCATCAAGGAATTAGAAGCACTAAAGGTGAAGTACAATGAGAAGGACGAAATGCTCCGTGACACCTTGAAAAAGCTCGAAGAATTCTCAAAGACGAGAGCACTGCTTGAAAAACAAAACAAAGTCTTGAAGGAGGAAATCGAGAGAAACACGTCGGACGTCACGGAAAGCGTATTCTCGAAGATGAAGGATTTTGCTTTTGAAAATCTAATCGACGGACTGAAAACCTACAGGGAAGGCATCGACAAACTACTGGAGCGAATGACACCGGAAACGAGAAGCCATTACGGCAATCTGCTGGAAAACGATTACATTAACCTTATGGCAGAACAGGGTGTCGAGGTATGCGCAGTGGCAACGTCACTGTTCCTTGGCTACATCGACGGAGCGACGCAGTTTGCAGAAACTCATGGAGGTGGTGGCGGAGCACCTGAATCGGGATGGGGTAAGAATCCGAATGAGGATGATGACGACTGGAAGCGTCGCTGCCTCGCACAGGCACTGAAGATGATGATGCCAGCTGGTAGCAGAAAGAAGTCTTTAAAACGATAAATTGTAAGCATTTATGACATGATTAAAAGAACACTGCTATGCGTCGTCACTTCCCGTTGCGCTGGTGATGTACCTGAGCATAAAGGGATCATGTCAAAAAGGACACTCGTTCAAGAATACCTGATAAATAAAGAATGAATAATATTTACAAACAACAAGTGATTACTATTATGGATAATAACATCATTAAAACCCTGAAAGGCAGCGAGGCATACAAAATCATTGTTGCTGTAATGGAAATCATGGAAAGTGCTGGCTTTGAGACATCCTATACCGCAAACACCCTTGAATCGACAAAGAAGGGCATGCTAACCATGTCGTTCTACAAACCCAGGACTACTGTAGAGGAACTTAATAGCATCCAATACGAACTGGGAGAGGACTTTAATATCACAGTCAAGTGTAAGGACAAATCATTTCCGCAGATAGTACTAGAAGCTCCAGTAGAAGGATTCCTTAAACTGATAAAAAAGGGTGTCAACAAAAATTTTCCAGACGTAGGCGGAGAAGGAAGCAAGTCTGAAAAGAAGAATACTGACGTATGATCTTGATAACATCTATGTCTGAGCGACAGCGAACTTCCTCGAACAACGGGCTTTCGTTGTCGAACAGGCCGTTTTACCTTACTTTTTTTCTAAAGAGACTTCAAAAACTCTCGTAAGTGTTAATATAAGACTTTTCGTGTTCCAAATTCTTGTTTGATTACGGAAAGGCTTTCCTTTGCATGCATATAATAATAAGGTAGAGGGACTGAATGGTCTTGACACCGTAATAATGTAGAACCAAAACGATAATACAATGAAGAAAACTATTCTTTTATGCATGGCCGCCCTGACGACGATGGGCGCACAGGCACAACAGTATGACGACCCCCTGAAGGGTGGCAAGGAGAGCGACAGCGAGGAAATTTCGCCACTGACGCCGTCTTACCTTGAGAATGCCTACAGCAACGGCATGGACTCTAACTGGTTCCTGGCTATCAAAGGTGGTATAACGACATTTGCAGGCAATCCGACGGGATGCGGAGACATCTTCGACCGTATCGAGCCACTGATCAATGTCTCGTTCGGTAAATGGTTAACGCCAAAAGTGGGAGCACGTCTGGTGTATCAGGGGCCACACTTCAAGGACTGTAATCTACAAGCAAAGGACTACTCTGCTTACCACTTTGACCTGATGTATAACGTCGCAGAGCATTTCCGCAAGGGTATAGAGGTGTTGCCACGATGGGATTTCGTACCGTACCTTGGTGCTGGAGTACTGAAACACCATGATCTTGACTACTCACCCTTTGCTCTATCCTATGGCATGATGGTACAGTACCGTCTCGGCAAGCGGTTGCACCTCTCAGCGGAGGTGGGTAACAGCACGACTTGGCAGAACTTCGACGGTGTAGGATCGTCAGACGTTCTGGGTGACCACCTCCTGCAGGCCAGTGCAGGTCTTTCTTTGACCATCGGCAAGGTGGGATGGCATAAGGTGATAGACCCCATGCCCTATATTTACCAAAACGACAAACTCATGGAACGTCTTTCTACCATGAAGAAGGAAAATCAGAACCTTCAGTCGCTACACATGAAGGATGCTTACTCACTCGCCGAGATGCGTAAAATTCTCGAGATAGAAGGTCTGCTTGACAAATACGAACTGACACAGCAAGACGGCAGTATCGCCAACGAGGGTGACTCCAAAAGCTATAGCGGCATCAATGCACTCCGCGCACGACTCCGCAACAAAAAGTGGAACGGCGACATTGATAACTACCAGCCAAAACTCAAGGAGGGCATCAAGGAGGAAAAAGACTCTACCGACCTGAACGATTTCTTCCATCTCATGCAAGATGGCAAAATCTATATTGGAAGCCCGATATTCTTCTTCTTCCAGATCAACACCGACAGGCTGACTGAGAAGGCTCAGATTATCAATATCAAGCAGATTGCCAGCACGATGAAGAAATATAGCCTTCATGCACGTGTCATCGGCGCTGCCGACAGTCAGACGGGTACAGCCTATCGTAACGAACAACTTAGTGCCAAACGTGCAGAATACATCGCCAACATCCTTATCAAGAATGGCGTACAGGCAGACCGCATCACCAAGCAGCATCAGGGCGGCATCAGCAAGTACGTACCCGCCGAAGGTAATCGTAACTCCTGCGTGATGCTCTATTTCAAGTAAACATAGTATTAACTCAAAATACTACAACAATGGATAATCATATTGACACCAAAGTTGTTCACGAAGGTATGATAGACGTCGATGAACAGATACAACGCCAGAGCAACACCATGGGAATGCAACGGTAACAGATCATGGTAATATGAAACACATTACAATTATCAAAGAGTCAGATTGTCGCTATGATACCATAATGGTGACACCGCACTGGAAACAGTACGTCATCAGCCAACTGCCAGCATTGCTGACGGTAACTGGTCTCGTCGCCCTCATGCTACTGAAAGACATGCCGACATTTATGAAGGCGTCGCTGATCCTTCTGGCTGTAGCTGGAGCGGCGATAATAGGGTATGCGGCTACGGACATGGCACGGCGTCGGTATGTCGTCACAGACGAACAGATTATCTTCCATCACGGGGTGTTGGCAAGGTCAACAGACTATCTGGAACTGTACCGTGTCGTGGACTACCAACAAAACAGAACGATCATGCAACAGCTGACAGGTATGAAAACCATCACCATCCTCTCCGGAGACCGAAACACGCCGCAGCTGAATATCATCGGTGTAGAGAATCATGTGAATATCATTCCTGAAATACGCAGAAGAGTGGAATACAACAAGAAACGGAGGGGTGTCTATGAAATCACTAACAGATAAGCTCGTTGTCTCTGCCTTACTACTGGTGGCAACTGTAGGGGCGACGCAGGCGCAGGGTTATGAACGCTTGAATGTTGCCGAGACAGCTGTATATACCGTGAAGGGCGGAGATGTCAACAAAACTCTGAAAAAACAGAGTGATGTGATTGCCGAGACTGCCGCAACTGAACAGACAATGGCAGTGGAGTTCTCGCAGATGACGAAATGGCAGCGAGACTACTACCGTTACCTCAAGACGGTAGAGGGCTACGCCGAGAAGCTACAACAGGGCGTGACTCTCTATGCAGACGGTGTAGAACTACTACATAACGTTCATCTCCTCCGCAAGGCCATCAGGATAAACCCAGAGGGCATCGCGGCGACAATATCGATGAACAGTGTCTATTCCGAAGTGGCCACAGAAATGGTCAAGGTGTATCACCTATTACGCTATACCGTTGCCAAGGGTGGCAGCGGAAACATGATCTCCGGTGCAGAGCGTACCCGTCTGGTATGGATGCTGGAGGAAGAGATAGAACGGCTGAATGACAAGGTCAAAAAACTGGCAGCCAGCATACGGTTCTATCGTCTCATAGATGTCTGGAACATGGCAACGACAGGTATCATCAAGAAGGATATCAAGCATATCGCCGATGATGCACATGACAGGTGGAAATGGATAGTCACGAGCTACGGCTACAAATAGTACGTCAAAACGCCTGTAACCCCTTCAAACCCAGTTCTTAATTGCCGCAAGTAATCATTCGTCATTCAATATTCTAAATTCATCATTCAAAATGTTCAAGGTAAGACCCTTAGCCGTCATGGCAACGTTTTTTCTCGCTACGACTTACGCCGCAGCGCAGATACTGTATAACGATGCCCCACGTGCCGCAGCAATAGCCCTTATCAGCAAGGCAGGACAAAATGCCCTGAATTCACAGTCCACATCACAGGGAGCGATAGAAGTGGCGGCATATAACCAAATGCAGGATGTCAAGGCTCTTACCAAACTCCAGGAGGAGTTCAATGACTACCTCGACAGCTTCCATGACTGGCTCGCCGTGGCGGCAGAGACTTACGGACTGTATAACGAAGTCATCGAAGTATCGCAGAACATCAAGGAAATCAAACATCTCGTTGCCCAGAATCCCACAAATCCAGTCGCTGTGGCGTTGTCTGCCAATAGAAACGAGATATACCGTCGTCTGGTGTTCAACATCATGGATCTTGCAATGGATATCAGGGCCATATGCTTTGCGAAAATGAAATTCACGGAGGCGGAGCGCATAGAACGTATCCTGGAGCTAAGACCCAAACTAAGGGAGACAAACAGGCTGCTGAAGCGGTATGCCAAGCTGATACGCTACACAAGCTTCCTGACGGTCTATAACGAGCTGATGGACCGAAAAGTAGAAAAGATGTACCCAGGGAAGCAAAAGAGGTATGCTCTGGCCATCAGAGCACTTAGACGATGGGAAGACACTGCAGCGCTGGGATGCAGTAATGGTAAGGAATGGCAAATCCTGCTACCCTGGAACTACCTATACGAGTAAAAGCAAAAACAGTATGGAAGAAACCAAAGAACAACAAAGTGCATATAGGGCGTTTAGAAGCTTTATCTATATCTCCATAATCTTGGAGTTTTATGTCTATGCTATCCCGGAGGCTATGTTGGCAAGCATTGCCAACATCTTCGTGGTGTTCCAGCAGAAGCTCTCGATGCTGCTGATATATACCGGCGGACACATACACCTCTCGAAGGTCTTCACTTTCATCATGGTCGTTGTCACGACGATAGGAACACGTAACAAAAAGAATATTGACTTTGACGCACGGAAGATGATCTACGTCCCGCTGACCACGGGAATGCTGCTTGTCATTGCTTCCGTCATATTCTTCTATAACGAGATAAACCATGCATTTCTGGGATTTACCGTCAATATCTGGCTGTATTTCCTGACAACGGTGATAGGTACCATCGGGGTGCATGTCGCCTTGGATAATATCTGGAAACAGATCAAGGGCGGCTTAATGAAGGACCGCTTTAACTTCGAGAACGAGAGTTTCGAACAGAACGAGAAGTTGATCTCTACAAAATACAGCGTGAACATCCCTATGAGATATTACTACAAGGGAAAGTTCCGTCATGGCTGGATAAACATCAACAACCCCTTCCGTGGCACCTTTGTCATCGGTACGCCGGGTTCAGGTAAGTCCTTTTCCGTCGTGGAACCGTTCATACGCCAACAGTCGGCAAAGGGTTTTGCCATGGTAGTCTATGACTACAAGTTCCCTACCCTCGCCCAAAAACTGTACTACCATTACAAAACCAACGAATGTGACGGCAAGCTGCCAGCAAAGTGCAAGTTCAACATCATCAACTTCGTCAATGTAGAGTATTCACGAAGGGTCAATCCCATACAGCATAAATACATTGGTGACCTGGCTGCTGCACAGGAAACGGCAGAGACGCTGGTGGAATCCCTGCAGAAGGGAAAGAAGGAGGGCGGCGGCGGCTCGGACCAGTTCTTCCAGACGTCTGCCGTCAACTTCCTTGCATCGTGCATCTACTTCTTCGTCAACTATAAGCGCATGCCGTATGACAAAGACGGAAACGTCCTGAAACCTGACTATATCATCGATCGTGAAACGGGAAAGAAGAAACTCTCTGGTCGTGTTTTTGACAGCACGGGAAGACCTGTGGAACCTGCCTACTGGCTGGGGAAATATTCTGACATGCCACATGTGCTGTCATTCCTCAACCGGGACTACGAGACCATATTCAGCATTTTGGAGACCGACCCGGAATGTCTGCCGCTGCTGGGACCGTTCATGACGGCATTCCACAACAAAGCCATGGAACAGTTGGAGGGTATGATAGGTACGCTGCGTGTACAGATATCGCGTCTGGCGACGAAGGAGGCCTACTGGGTATTCCATAAGGATGGCGACGACTTCGACCTGAAGGTTTCAGACCCCGCTTGTCCATCGTACCTACTCATTGCCAACGACCCTGAAAAGGAATCTATCATCGGCGCCTTGAATGCTATGATTCTAAACCGTCTCGTGACGCGAGTCAACAGCGGACAGGGCAAGAACGTTCCCGTGAGCATCATCGTTGATGAGTTGCCAACACTGTACTTCCATAAGATAGACAACCTCATCGCCACTGCACGCTCAAACAAGGTCTGCGTGCTGCTGGGCTTTCAGGAACTACCGCAGCTTGAGGCCAACTACGGCAAGGTCAACATGCAGAAGATTACGGCTACCATAGGTAATGTCATCAGCGGCTCGGCGCGTAACAAAGAGACGCTGGAGTGGCTCACAAATGACATTTTCGGCAAAGTGGTACAAGTCAAGAAGGGTGTCACCATCAACAAAGCAGAGACCTCCGTCAATCTTAACGAGAATATGGATAACCTCGTTCCAGCAGCGAAGATTTCGGATATGTCAACGGGCTGGCTCTGTGGTCAGGTGGCACGTGACTTCACCCCGACTAAGACTGGCTGGGGTGGTTCGATGAATATCCAGAAGTCAGAGGAATTCGAGACCTCGAAGTTCTTCTGCAAGAGAGTTTTTAGGGAATTTCTTGTGCCTTGTAAATCAACAACTTACGCGAGCCGCTTGCTCAAAAGACACAAACGAGAAACAAAATGTACCGAAATCGTTCCTTTGCTGTTTCTTGGGTACAAAGGTACA
>JAEEGG010000808.1_pt1 | contig 91155 bp, 67 predicted proteins | sample 9134161 | NCBI WGS metagenome assembly JAEEGG01 (sample SAMN16246543, study PRJNA631951) | gut metagenome | biome: gut microbiome; feature: rumen; material: CR-attached | host: Bos | place: Iran: Karaj | collected 2018-10
CACAAGAAACCAAACCGCACGTGCCCGCCTGCATTAATCGCACGTGCCCCCTTGCATAAATCGCCCCCCGGTCCGTCCGGCCTTTTGTTCCGGGATAGGGCTCCGACCTATTGCTCCGGGATAGGACTCCGGCCTTTTGCTCCGGGACAGGACTCCGACCTTTTGAAAAGGGTGTGCACGGAATCGGCCATAGAACGCTGTTTCCGTGCCTCACCCGCCCTTGAAACATCGGGGTCGGGCACGAAATCGGCCTCTGAGTGCCAAAAACGTGCTGCACTATATTCAGTGTACGCCACAAGGAATCAAATCGCGCGCGTCCCTTTGCACAAATCGCACGTCCCCCCTTGCATTAACCGCGCTTCCCCTTGCATTAACCGCGCGCACCCCTGTCCCTTTGCGCCCAACCGCCTTCCCATTTTGGCCGTGGCGGATAAGCATCTTGTTATCAGTCGCTTCCGTAAAAGCACCCCCTGAAAAAGGAAGGACCTTTCCTGCTTTATCAATTGATTTGCAGACGTTTATCTGCCACGGCCTAAATGGAGAAAGCGGCAGACCTGCCACCATGGGGCCACCAGTGGCCTGCCGCAGAAGGGGGAGAAGGGTGATTGCCTGGTCCGCCTGTGGCCCGCCTGTGGAAAGGTCCTGCGCGCAAGGTCGTGCCCATGCCGCGCGACGACACGGCACAGTTAGCGTAAGCGATATCCGATTCTGACGCAAAGACTCCTGCTTTTCGGCTCTCCGGCATTATCCTGCCGAAAAGATTCACTAACCGACTGGTTTTCAACACGTTGATTGCCACGCGTTTCTGCATAATCAAGGAGCGGCAGACGGGGCCGGAGAGACGAAGCTGGACGAACGGCGGACGGGCGGGCAGCGAGCGAAACAGGGCGGCGGCGCGGCGGGATATCCCAAAATATCGTATATTTGCATCCGTGGAAACCTTTATCGCCATCCTTGCCATCATCCTGGGGATCGTTGGCATTATCGGGAGCGTGGCTCCCGGCCTTCCCGGCCCGCCGCTGAGCTGGCTCGGGATGATGTTGCTCTATTTCTGGGGCGGCGGGGCCGACAAGGCCGGCACGCCGATGGGAACGAGACTCCTGCTCATCTGGCTCGCCGTGACCGTCGTCGTGACGGTCCTCGACTACATCGTCCCGGCCTATTTCACCAAGATGACCGGCGGTTCGAAATACGGCGGCTGGGGTGCCATCATCGGGCTTTTCTTCGGCCTGTTCTTCACCCCGGTCGGCATGATCCTCGGTTCGCTCCTCGGGGCCTTCGCCTTCGAGCTCCTCTTCGCGAAGAAGGACACCACCACCTCCGTCAAATCCGCCTTCGGCGCATTCCTGGGCTTCATTTTCGGCACCGGCGCCAAGCTGATTACCTCCGCGGTAATACTCTATTACATCGTCATTTACGCCTTCTGAAAGAAAGCTCCGCCCGCAATGGAACGCATATGAAAAAACTATATTTCCTCTTGCTTTTAGCCCTCTGCTGTTTCCCCGTTTGGGGGAAGGACGCCTATCTCCCCAAGGACAACACGGTTACCGCGTCGCCGATCAGGAAAACGGGAGCGGCCGGCAACCGGTCCGGCTGGCAGGTCGGGACGGATTACCTGCGAACCGCCTGGGGTTCCACACACTGGGGAAATGGGCTGGAACTCCATGTCGGTTATTTGTTCAACCACTGGTATTTCGGCCTGTTCGGAAGCCGCAGCCGTTTAGTGGAAACCTACGAAGACCTTTTGTTATTCCCCGTCATCGGAGTGGAAACAAAGTATTGTTTCGATTGCGGGAAATGGTCACCCTATGTGGGGGCAGGGGGTGTCTATGCAGAAGATCATGTAAACAAAGCCGTCTATCCAAATAACATCTATCTCCAATACAAAGCCCTCTTTGCCCGGCTTTCCGGGGGTGTCAAATACTATTTATATGACTGGCTCGCCCTCCACGCCGGCGTAACGGGCATGGTGGGTTCTCCCGGATTCCTCATGGATTGCCGGCTCGGCCTTTCCTTTCAGTTTTAACCGGAAAACCCCCGTTCAACCCCAATTCCCCCGTACGCCTGCGATCGTTCCAATTACCGCAATGGTAAACGGGAACTCGGTAGATGTAACCTTCACCGGGGACCTGGGAGTTGTCGATTACGAACTCGTCAATCTCAACACGGCGGAGGTCGTTTCAGACCCGGTCGAGGGAACTGGGCTCGTCCAGCAGGGGCGCGTGTGATTCCGAGTGAGTCCTTCTCCAAAACCATCAAACGGAGTTCCTTGGGAATCGGGTACAGTTCTATCGTCCGCAGACCGGGTATCCAACACTTGAATCCGTATGTAGATGTTTCCGATCCCACCCTTCCCTCCGCCCAGACCCGAGCCCTCATCCTTGAACCGACGTGGGATGCTTCCCTCTCCCGCTATTTTCAAAAACCGCATCTGGGCATATCGGTCCATGCGACGGACCTCCTGCACGGCGGCGGGACCCGGAACAGCGTCATTGCCTACGACAACTTCATCCAGCGCCGCTATCAGGAGCGGCTCGGACGAACGGTCCTGTTCCGCATCTACTGGCAGTTCGGCCGTTTCCGCCAGACCGAATCCGTCAGAGTCCAGGCCTACGACCGGTAAAGGCAAGGTCTCCTTTATCCGATGCACCCATAAACACGAGGGACCGGCTCCGAACGGGCCGGTCCCTCTGTCAGTAAAAACCGCAGGCGGATGACGCTTAGTCCTCGTCCTGCTCCTGGGCGGCGTAGTCCGCAAGGAGCTTGGTCTGGACCTCGGCCGGAACCTGCTGGTACTCGGCGAACTTCATGGAGAAGGTCGCGCTGCCGCCGGTGAGCGAGCTCAGGACGGTGGAGTAGCGGTAGAGTTCGGCGAGCGGAACGCGGGCGTGGAGGACGGTGAAGCCCTTGTCCATGTCCTGGTTCATGATCATGCCGCGACGGGTGTTGAGGTCGGACATGCAGGGGCCGACATACTCGTTCGGGGTCAGGATGTCCACGTTGTAGATCGGTTCGAGGATCTTCGGACCGGCCTGGCGGAAGGCCTCCTTGAAGGCGTTGCGGCCGGCGATGATGAACGCGATTTCCTTGGAGTCGACCGGGTGCATCTTGCCGTCATAGACATAGACGCGGATGTCACGGGCATAGGAGCCGGTGAGCGGGCCTTCCTCCATCTTGGACTTGATACCCTTGAGGATGGCGGGCATGAAGCTCAGGTCGATGGATCCGCCCACGACGCAGTTGTAGAACTCCAGCTTGCCGCCCCATTCGAGGTCGATGATTTCCTGGCTCTTGAAGTTGAAGACGGTGTCCTTGCCGTCGATCTTGAAGTTCTTCGGGGCCTCCTCGCCTTCGACGTACGGGCAGACGAGCAGATGGACCTCGCCGAACTGGCCGGCGCCGCCGGACTGCTTCTTGTGGCGGTACTGCGCGGTCGCGATCTTGGTGATGGTCTCGCGGTACGGCACCTTCGGGGCGAAGAGCTCGACCTGGAGCTTGAACTCGTTGTTGACTCTCCACTTGACATAGTTGATGTGCTGCTCGCCCATGCCCGAGAGGATGGTCTGGCGGAGTTCCTTGGAATAAGCCACGTTGATGGTCGGATCCTGGGCCGCGATCTTGTTGAGGGCGTCGCCGACCTTGGCCTCGTCGTTCTTGTCGACGGCCTTGACGGCGCAGCGGTACTTGGCATCCGGGAGGATCATGTGCTCGATCGCCTCCTGGCCCGGCTGGGCGAGGGTGACGTCGGTCTTGCCGGCCTTGAGCTTCATGACGCAGCCGATGTCACCGGCGGCGATGGAGGAAACCTTCTCCTTCATGGCGCCCGCGACGGCATAGATGGCGCTGAGGCGCTCGCCGTTGCCGGTCTCAGGGTTCACGAGGTCGGCGCCTTCATTGAGGGTGCCGCTCATGACCTTGAAGTAGGAGACGTCGCCGATGTGCTGCTCGACGGAGGTCTTGAAGATGAACAGGCTGGTCGGGGCGCCCGGGTTGCAGGCGATCTCGCCGCCGTCGATGGTCTTCTCCTTCTTGCCGAGCGGGGACGGGGTCAGGTGGATGAGCGCCTCCATCAGGCGGCGGACACCGATATTGGCCTTCGCGGCGATGCAGAAGACGGGCAGGACCTCATCCTTCAGGAAGCCGGCGGCCAGGCCTTCGCGGATCTCCTCGGTGGAGAGTTCCATGGTCTCGAAGAACTTCTCCATCAGCTCGTCGGAACCTTCCGCGGCCTTCTCCATGAGTTCGGCACGGAGTTCCTCGGCCTCGTCGGCATAGGCGGCGGGGATGTCGAGTTCCTCGTTCTTGGCGTTGTAGAACTTCATCGTGATCACATCCACGACGCCTTCCAGGCCGACGCCCGGGTTCACCGGGAACTGGCAGATGGCGACCTTCTTGCCAAAGGCCTCGGAGAGGGTGGCGCGGGCGTGCTCCCAGTTGGCCTTGTCATGGTCGAGCTGGTTGACGGCGACGACGACCGGCATCTTGTACTGGTCGGCATAGCGGGCGAAAATCTGGGTACCGACCTCGACACCGGCGGAGCCGTTGACCACAAGGACCGCACTCTCGACAACCTTGAAAGCGGAAAGGGCACCGCCGCTGAAGTCATCGGAACCGGGCGCGTCAATGAAATTGATCTTGTGGTTCTGGAACTCGGCGTAAAGCGGAGTCGCATTGATGGACTTCTGGTTGGTCTGTTCGAACTCGGTGTTGTCGGAAACCGTGTTCTTCTCTTCGACACTGCCGCGGCGGTCAATTACTTTGCCCTCGTAGAGCATGGCCTCGGCGAGCGTGGTCTTGCCCGAGCGGGACGAGCCGATGAGGACCACGTTGCGGATGTTTTGGGTGGAATAACTTTTCATTTGCAAATGTATTGTTGTTATTATTTTATCGGTTTTAATGCGCGGCGCGCAGCTTTCACGCGCGTAGCTTGCAAATTTAACGATTTTTCCGGCAATTCCAATAAAAAAGGGCTTTCCATCGTGCATTCCTGCGCGAAATCATTATCTTTGTGGAGATTTAAATGGATCCGCATCATGGCTGTCAACCTCCACAACCGCAGTTTCCTCAAACTGCTGGATTTCACGCCCGGGGAAATCCGCTACCTGCTGGATCTCGCCGCCGACCTCAAGAAGGCCAAGGCGGCCGGGACCGAATGGACCGCCCTCAAGGGCAAGAACATCGCCCTGATTTTCGAGAAGACCTCCACCCGGACGCGCTGTTCCTTCGAGGTCGCCGCCCATGACCAGGGTGCCCATGTCACCTATCTCGGCCCCACCGGGTCGCAGATCGGCGTGAAGGAGTCCATCAAGGACACCGCCCGCGTGCTCGGCCGCATGTTCGACGGCATCGAATACCGCGGCTACGGCCAGGAAAGGGTCGAAGAACTGGCCGCCTATGCCGGCGTCCCCGTCTGGAACGGCCTCACCAACGAGTTCCATCCCACCCAGATCCTCGCCGACTTCCTGACCATGGAGGAGCATTCCGACAAGCCGCTCCGGGAGATTTCCTACGCCTATCTCGGCGACGCCCGCTACAACATGGGCAACTCCCTGCTGGTCGGCGGCGCGAAGATGGGGATGGATGTGCGGATCGTGGCCCCGAAGGCCCTGCAGCCGGCTTCCGCCCTGGTGGAACAGTGCCGGGCCATCGCCCGGGAAACCGGCGCCCGCATCACCATCACCGACGACATCGACGAGGGTGTCAAGGGGTGTGATTTCATCTATACCGACGTCTGGGTCTCCATGGGAGAGCCGGCGGAGGTCTGGGCCGAGCGCATCGCCCTGCTCCGCCCCTATCAGGTCAACGCCGCCCTCATGGCCCGCACCGGGAATCCCGACTGCAAGTTCATGCACTGCCTCCCCGCCTACCACAACCTGGAGACCGGGGTCGGGCGCGAGGTATATGAGAAATTCGGCCTGGATGGCGTGGAGGTGACCGAGGAGGTCTTCGAGGGGAGCAGCAGCATCGTCTTCGAAGAGGCGGAAAACCGCATGCACACCATCAAGGCCGTCATGGTCGCCACCCTCGGCGACTGATCCGCATGCCCGCCGAACTGCAGCCCTTCCTGGAACCCGGACGGCTGGAGGCCGGGTGCGACGAGGCCGGCCGCGGGCCGCTCGCCGGACCCGTGTATGCCGCCGCCGTGATCCTCCCGCCGGACTTCCGCCATCCTTTCCTCAACGACTCGAAGCAGCTGACGGAGCGGCAGCGCGACGAACTCCGTCCCATCATCGAGCGCGAAGCCGTCGCCTGGTCCGTGGAAGCGGTTCAGGCAGAGGAGATTGACCGCATCAACATCCTCTGGGCCTCCGTCACGGGGATGCAGCGCGCCGTCCTCCGGCTCGACCCGCAGCCGGCGTTCCTCCTCATCGACGGCAACAAATTCCGCCCCTTCGGGCGCTTCGGCTTCAAAGACTACCGGACCGTCGTCCATGGCGACGCCACCTTCGCCTCCATCGCGGCGGCCTCCATCCTGGCGAAGACCCACCGGGACGCCTTCATGCGGGAACTCGCCGCACAGTTTCCGGAATACGGCTGGGACCGCAACATGGGCTATCCCACCCCGGAACACATCGACGCCATCCGCCGCCACGGCTACACCACCTGGCACCGGAAATCCTTCCATGTCAAAGAATTGGAACCCACGCTTTTCGGCCTATGACCCAGCAGAGAATTCCCGTATACGACCTCGTCCGCGCCCTCGCCATCGTCCTGATCGTCCTCACCCATACCTCCGGATGCCTCTCGGACGTCTCCTCCTTTCCGCTCCGGTTGGAGGACGCCATCCTGCAAAGCCTCCTGGCGCCGGGCGTCTCCCTATTCCTGATCATCAGCGGAGTCCTGCTGCTCGGCCGGGAAGAACCCGTGGGCGTTTTTTTCAAGAAGCGTTTCCTGCGCATCCTGCCGCCCTTCCTGTTCTGGAGCCTCGTGACCTTCACGCTGGGACGGCTGATGGAAGGGAACCGGGACTTCCTGCACTTCCTGCCCGACTATTTCCGGGATCTTGCGACCGGAGGGATCCACGGCATCTACTGGTTCGTTTACATGATCATCGGCCTGTACCTGATCACGCCCGTCCTCCGGGTCGTATGCCGGGAAGAACGCGCGCTCCTCTATCTGAGCCTCTTCCTGGCCCTCCTGACGGTATGCAGGGAATGGCTGCCCCGCTTCGAGGTCAGCCGGATGATGGTTGCGGAGAATACCGGCTGCCTGTTCCCCTTCGTCGCCGGTTATGCCGTCGCCCGGTCCCTGCAGAACCGGCCGGCAGCCCGCCGCACCCTCCAGATCCTCGGGGCGGTCGCTTTTCTCGTGAATGTCCTCACGCGCCTGGCCGGCAGTCCTTCTCCCTTCTGGGGCATCCTAACCGCGCTCGGACTGTTCTCCTTCCTGCTGGAAAAGGCCCCGGTGCGGATTTCTCCCGTCACACAGGCCCTCAGCCGGTACAGTTACGGCATCTATCTCTCCCACTTCCTGCTGATTTCCGCCTTCATCAAGCTCTGCGGCAGCGCAATCCCCATCGCAATCCTTCCGTTTGTCCTGGCCGCCGCCGTCCTTCCGCTCGATACGGCCCTTCTCTGGCTTGCGGACAAACTCCGCCTGGGGCGGCTGGTCAGTTGACGGGGTCCCGCCCCGACGCATGCACGTCCCAATCTCGGCCCGGCCGTCGATGCCCCTCCGCTTCCGGAACCGGGCCAGTCCCGCTTCCGGATCGAAGCGTCCCGAAAAAGTACCATCCGGGTTTTTGCTTTTTTCTGCAGATAGCGTGAAATGCAACACATTATCCGACAGCTTCTTACAGAAAATCAATTACCCTAAACCGGGTAATTGATTTTCTATATTTAACTGTGTATCAACTATTTCCATTTCACGCCCGAGATGGCGGGAACGGGCTCCGGTCAGGCAAAGAACAGGAGGCCGCGGGCGCTTAACGCCCTTCCGCGCGGCGGGCGTCGATGACGGGGATCGGGGCGTTGTTGCGGAAAGCGATGATGGTGGCCTCCGGAAAACCGAGGCGGCGGACGGAGGGCAGGGCGGAGAGGGCCGCCGAATAATGGGAGAAGACGCCGACCGAGTAGGCGTATTTGAGCGAGGTCGTCATCCGCTCGTACACGGGCGTCAGGCCGTTGATGTCGTCCAGGGAGGCATGGCGGGGGCTCGTGAACAGGTAAATCTGGTACACAATCCCGTTCGGAAGCACGCTGGTCGGCGAGAAGCGGCCGACCGGGGCGACCCGGAAGACGTCGGAAGGGGCGGCCTCCGCCACCGCCGAGGACACGTCAAAACGCATTTTCAGGTTCGGGCCGAGGGAATTTTTCGTGAACACATAGGCCGAGCCGGCGCCGACGACCTCCCGGTCGGCGGTCCGCCGGTTCCGCGAGCGGACCCCGCTCTTAAGGAAGGCCTTCTCGGCTTCCTGGCGGGCCTTCACGGCCTTGTCCAGGGAGAGCCGCGTGGCGGACAGCGTTTCTTCCTGGCGGGCGATGGCGGTCGCCATGCCGGTCAGGGCATCCGCCCCGGCCGCCCCGCCCGCCGCGGTTGCGGCCAGTTGCCCGCGGAGGATCTCGAGCGTCCGCTCCAGCACCGAAACGGAATCCCGGAGCACGCTCACCTCGGCGGAAAACTCCTGGAACAGGCGCGTGTTGTCATCGTCCGGAATGTCCGCATCGATGGCGGAGGCAGCGTCGATCCGGGTCGCGGACGCCGTCGGGGACAGCGCCCCGAGCCGGCGGAGCTCCTCCGCGCTTCCAGCCGGAGACCGGAAAGGAAGCGCCTGGTGTTCAAGCACATATACATATACACTGTCGGAGCGGCATGCCCGGTTCGAGGCGAAGATGGTGTATTTCCCGTCCGGCGTGTCCATCAGCAGGAAATCGTCCGCCGGAGAGGAATAGGGGAAGCCCAGATTGACGGGCTCGCCCCAGAGGCCGGTCTCCGGATCGCGGACGGACTGGTACAGGTCATAGCCGCCGACCCCGTAAAAAGCGTCGGATGCGAAATAGAGCCGGTCGCCGTCCGGCGAGAGCATCGGGTAGATCTCATTGCCGCCGGAGAGCAGGTTTTCGTCCACGAGCGCCGGGCGGGACCAGGCGCTGTCGCAGTCCTGTGTCATGTACAGGTGCCGGAAGCCGTCCGCATCCGCCGCGGAGAAGAACACCGTCTTGGCATCCCGGGGGACATAGGTGGCGCCCACGAGCGGCAGCCCGCCCTTGTCCAGCACGTTCGGCGCGGAGCGCCACCCGGCCGGGCGCATCGGATAGTAGAGGAAGAAGTCCTTCAGGGAAAAACGCTGCTTGGCAATCACCACGGGAGCCGCCACGGACTCGCTGAGGTTCAGGCCGTTCTGCGCCGTGCGCATCCGGAGCGCAAGGATCGCCGGATCGGCATCCCGCTGCTGCGAGGCGAGCCGGTACTGCTCCAGCGCAGCCGCGAAATCATACCGGCGGTGCAGGCTGTCCCCGGCGGCGACATACGTGGCCGCCGTCGGAATCGGCGCCACCGCGGCAATGGTGCTCCGGTCCTCCCGGAGCGGTGTCAGGATCTCCCGGACGGCGGGCTCTGCCGGGGGGGCCATGGGGTCCGGCGCCACGGAAATGGCGACGGTGTCCGCGCCCGGGAAGAGGAGCCCGCGGGAGATGTTGATGGAGTCCCGCCGGAAGATGAGCGTGTCCGTCTGGGCGGCCGCGCCGGCGCGGACCGGTCCGCAAAGGACCGATCCGAGGACTGTGGCCGCAACGAGGCGGCAAGTCTTCCGGATCACGGGTTCCAGCACTTTCATTCTTTCCGATTTGCGGATGCAAAAATAAGAAATAAGTTGCAGAAAGTATGAATGTAAGAAAAAAATCGTAAATTTGTACCCTTATTTTGCCGATGGTCCCGGAAGTCGGCTGGTTCCGGCGCGGCACAAAGTGAGACAAATAAACAAATTATAACGTAAAACATGCAAAACAAAGGCTTAATCAGAATCGTCGCGATCCTCCTCGGCATCGCCTGCATCTGGCAGCTTTCCTTCACGGCGGTGACCCGCCTCCAGGAAAAGAAGGCCGCCAAGTATGCGACCGCAAGGGCCGAGCAGTTCGTGGCGGCCAATCCCGTCAACCCGGATGTGCGCGAATTCGTCATCGACTCCGTCGCCGCCATCCGCAACAGGGCTTATGTCGATTCGATCAATTCGGAAAAAGTTTACCTCTGGTACACCTTCAAGGAAGTGAAGGAGAAGGAGATCAACCTCGGCCTCGACCTTAAGGGCGGCATGAACGTCATGCTCCAGGTCCAGCTCGAGGACCTGGTCAAGGCCCTTTCCGGCAACAGCACCGACCCTGACTTCGTCAAGGCGATCGAAACCGCCAAGGCCAACAACCAGAACTCCAGCCAGGACTTCATCGCCCTCTTCGGTGACGCCTGGGCCCAGCAGGCCCCCGGCCGCCGGCTCGCCGAGATCTTCGGCACCTATGAGCTCCGCGACAAGGTGAAACCCGAATCCACCGACGCCGAAGTCCTCACCGTCATCAAGAACGAGGCCAAGAGCGCCATCGACAACTCCTTCAACGTCCTCCGCAACCGTATCGACCGCTTCGGCGTCACCCAGCCGAACATCCAGCGCATCGAGAACTCCGGCAAGATCCTCATTGAACTGCCGGGCGTAAAGGACCCGGAGCGTGTCCGCAAACTCCTCCAGGGCACTGCGTCCCTCGAATTCTGGCCCACCTTCCAGGGCAACGAGGTTGACCTGAACGCCGTGAACGCCCGCGTCGCCGAGATCCTCGGCAACCTCGGCGACACGACCGCCGTCGCCTCCTCCGCCATCGATTCCCTGACGGCCGACCAGGCCGAGTACGCGCGGAAGAACCCGCTCTTCGCGGTGCTCTCCCCGAGCGGCTGGAACAACGCCTGCCTCGGCTTCGCCCAGGGCGTTGACACCGCCACCGTCAACAAGTACCTCGCCATGGCCGAAGATGTCCTCCCGCAGGGCTTCAAGGGCATGTGGTCCGTGAAACCGTCCGAGTTCGCCCAGGGCGCCAACGTCTATGAGCTCGTCGCCATCAAGGCGACCTCCCGCGACGGCAAGGCCCCGCTCGACGGCAGCGCCGTCACCGACGCCCGCACCGAGTTCCAGAACGCCAACGGCGGCAACCCGTCCGTTTCCATGTCCATGAACGCGGAAGGCGCCAGCGCCTGGGCCCGCCTCACCAAGGACAACGTCGGCAAGCAGATCGCCATCGTCCTCGACGGCCTCGTGTATTCCTACCCGAACGTCCTGAACGAGATCACCGGCGGCAACTCCCAGATTACCGGCAACTTCACCGTCCAGGAGTCGGACGACCTCGCGAACGTTCTCAAGTCCGGTAAGCTCCCGGCCCCTGCGACCATCATCCAGGAGCAGGTCGTCGGCCCGTCCCTCGGTGCCGCGTCCATCAAGGCCGGTCTCATCTCCTTCCTCATCGCGTTCGTCCTGGTGCTCATCTACATGCTGTTCTTCTACCAGGGCGCCGGCGTCATCGCGGACATCGCGCTGCTCTGCAACGTGCTGCTCCTCTTCGGTACCCTCGTCTCCTTCGGTGCCGTCCTGACCCTTCCGGGTATCGCCGGTCTCGTCCTGACCCTCGGTATGGCCGTGGATGCGAACGTGATCATCTATGAACGCATCAAGGAAGAGCTCGCCGCGGGCAAGGGCTTCTCGAAGGCCGTCGCCGACGGTTACAAGAACGCCTACTCCGCCATCATCGACGGCCAGGTGACCACCCTCCTTACCGGTATCATCCTCTACATCTTCGGCTCCGGCCCCGTCCAGGGCTTCGCCACGACCCTGATCATCGGTATCATCACCTCGGTGCTCACCTCCATCTTCATCACCCGCCTCATCTTCGAGCGCAAGATCCAGAACGGCAAGACCGTCAAGCTCACCAACGAGGCCACGAAGAACTTCCTCAAGAACACGAAGATCGACTTCCTGGGCGCGCGCAAGTATTCCTATATGATTTCCGGCGCCCTGATCCTCATCGCCATCGCCTCCATCGCCTTCAAGGGCTTCAGCTACGGTGTCGATTTCACCGGCGGCCGTACCTATGTCGTCCGCTTCGACCAGGCCGTGACCGCTGAAAAGGTCCGCGCCGCAGTCGAGGACACCTTCCAGGCCGCTGCCGCCGAGGCTGGCGAAGACCAGTTCTCCGTGGAAGTCAAGCAGTTCGGTAGCGACAGCCAGATGAAGATCACCACCCAGTACAAGAACAACAGCGAGGATACCGCCGTCGATGCCGAAATCGAGGCCCTGCTCTTCAAGGCCCTCGGCCAGTTCTACCAGGAAGAGACCACCCTCGAGAGCTTCACCTCGACGCTCGAGAACCCGAACGGTATCATCTCCTCCGACAAGGTCGGCCCGACCATCGCCCGCGACATCCAGCGCTCCGCGATCATCTCCGTCCTCCTTGCCCTGCTGGTCATCTTCGGCTATATCGCCGTCCGCTTCAAGGGCTGGACCTGGGGTGTCGGCGGTGTCGTCTCCCTGGCCCACACGGCCATCATCGTCATCGGCTTCTTCTCCCTGTTCAACGGCATCCTGCCGTTCAACCTGGACGTTGACCAGACCTTCATCGCGGCCATCCTGACCATCATCGGTTACGCCATCAACGATAACGTGGTTATCTTCGACCGTATCCGTGAAATGAAGGCCCTCCACCCGAACGACGATTTCAAGGACACGACCAACACCGCGCTCAACGCGACCCTCACCCGTACGGTCAACACCTCCGTGTCAACCCTCCTCCCGATGATCGCCATCGCGATCTTCGGCGGCGAGTCCATCCGCGGTCTGGCGGTCGCCCTCTGCCTCGGTGTGATCATCGGAACCTACGCCTCCATCATGATCGGTACCCCGGTCATGTATGACACCTGGCTCGCTTCCCGCAAGAAGAAAGCGGAGAAGAAGTAAGGGTTCAGCGACAGATCTTTACACAAGGGATGGTCCTTTCCGGGGCCATCCCTATTTTTTGGGATGTGTAAGAACGAGAAAAATCGTATTTTTGCAGAAGAAAGATTCCGCCTATGAGAAAGATTCTCTGCGCCATCCTGCTTTTCCTGCTTCCGCTTGCCGCTTTTTCCCAGCGGAAAGGCGAACGGCAGACCCTTTCGGGGCGCGTCACGGAAGCGGACGGAAAGACCCCTGTCCCGGGGGCTGTCATCCGCCTGGACGACGGCGCCCTGTGGACCAGCACCGGCAAAGACGGCGCCTACGTCCTCGACCGGATCCCGGAGGGGACGTACCGGCTGGAAGTGGACTGCCTGGGCTATGTCCCGCTGAAGGAAACCGTTTCCATCCGGGGAGGACGGGTCCGGAAGGATTATGTCCTGCATGAGCAGAACCTGGCCCTCGACGAGGCCGTCGTGACGGCGGAACTGCAGAAGGAGAACCTCAACACGACGCAGACGATCGGCCGTCAGGCCCTGGACCATCTCCAGCTGTCGGGCGTGTCGAACATCACCGCCCTGCTACCGGGCGGCAAGACCGTCAACCCCGACCTCACGACCGCGACGGAGCTGTCCGTGCGCGGCGGCGGGTCGGGCGCCGGCAATGCGGCCTTCGCCACAGCCGTGGAAGTGAACGGTGTCCGCATGGGCGACAACGCCAGTTTCGGCGGCCTGTCCGGCATCGACACGCGGAGCCTCCAGGTGGAGAACATCGAATCCGTGGAGGTCATCTCCGGCGTCCCTTCCGCGGAATACGGCGACCTGGGGAGCGGGATGATCCGCGTCAAGACCAAACAGGGCCGCTCGCCCGTCAACCTGACCTTTTCCGTCAACCCGAGAACCTACAGCGCAGCCGTTTCCAAGGGCATTGACCTCAAGGGCGGTTCCTTCAACATCAGCGGGGAATGGACCCGCGCCACGCAGAAACTGACCTCGCCCTACACCTCCTACACGCGGCGGGGATTCACGGCGGAATTCGCCCGGACCTTCGCCCGGACCCTGCGGCTGGAGGCCGGCCTGACGGGAAACATCGGCGGCATGAACAGCAAGGACGACCCCGACGCTTTCTCGGAAGCATATTCCCGCGGAAATGACAACCTCCTCACCCCGCATGCCAAGATCACCTGGCTCATCAACCGGTCCTGGATCACGAACCTGAGCCTCGAGGGCTCCGTCTATTACCACGATATGCGGACCCATGAACACATCTATAATTCATACGCCTCCTCCCAACCCGCCGTCCATGCGGAGGAGGAAGGCTACTGGCTGGCCACCCCGCTCCCGCTGACCTTCTATGCGGACCGAATCACGGACTCCCGGGAACTGGACTATGCCGCCTCGCTCAAATATGACTGGCTTCACCATTTCGGCCGCGCGAAGAGTGTTTTCAAGGCCGGTGTCCAGTGGAAGGCGGACGGGAATGTCGGCCGCGGCGAGTATTATGAAGACCCCGTCCTCGCGGCCAACGGCTACCGTCCGCGCCCCTACACAGACTATCCCTACCTGCACAACCTGGCCCTCTTTGCGGAAGAGAAGCTGACCGTCCCCCTCGGGAAGACGAGCCTGGACGTGAGCGCCGGCCTGCGTTCCGAACAGGCCTTCCTCGCCGGGACGGCCTACCGGAACCTGCGCACCCTCTCCCCGCGGTTCAATGCCCGCTGGAACCTCTCGGACGCGGTCTCGCTCCGCGGCGGCTGGGGCATCACCCGGAAACTGCCCTCCTTCTATGTCCTCTTCCCCCGCCAGGAGTACCGGGACATCCAGACCTTCGGTTTCTCCTACGGCGGAAAGACGAGCTATCTGTATTATACCCAGCCCTTTACCATGGCGTATAATCCCGATCTCCGCTGGCAGTGCAACCGGAACGCCGAGGTCGGCATCGACCTCTCCCTCAAGGGATTCAAGCTCTCCCTCGCCGGCTTCCGGAACCGGACACAGGACCCGTATGAGTTCGGGCTGCGCTATGAACCCTTCTCCTACAGCATCCTGCAGCTGCCGGCGGACTTCTCCGTCCCGGCCGACCCGACCATCGTGACCGACCACCAGACCGGCAACGTGTTCATCCGCGGCAGCGAGGACGAATATTACACCCCGATGGGCGTGCGCGTCGCGGACCGGACATTCGCCGGCAACCGGTACCAGCGGGGCGGGGCGGACATCCTCCGCACGGGCGCGGAACTGACCGCCGATTTCCCGGAAATCCCGCTCCTGCACACCCGGCTCCGCCTCGATGCCGCCTATACCCGGACCGAATATGAGAACACACTGCCGACGGCCTATTATCCGTCCGGATGGTCGCACAGTTCCCTCCCGAACCGGTCCTATGAATATGCGGCCATCTATGCCGGCAGCACCTCTTCGGTCGCCGGCGGCCGCCGGATGGACAACCTGGACGCCAACCTGACGGCCATCACGCATATCCCGGCCGTACGGCTCATCCTGACCTGCCGCATCGAGGCAACGCTGCTGCGGTGCGCGCAGAACCGCTCCTCCCGCGCCTTCACGGTCGCCTCCCCGGAGGAAGCGGCGGCGAATCCCTATGCTCCGACGGGAGGAAATATCTATGACGGAAACAGTTACACCGCCGTCTGTCCGATTGCCTATATCGACCTGGACGGGGTGGAACACGCGTGGACCGACGCGTCCGCCGCCGATCCGGTCCTCCAGCGGCTCATCCTCCGCTCGGGCAACGCCTATACCTTCGCGCGCGATGGTTACAACCCCTACCTGAGCGCCAATGTCAGCCTCACCAAGGAGATCGGCGACCATGTGTCCCTCTCCTTCTTCGCCAACAATTTCACGAACGCCCGTCCGTACCGGAAGAGCTGGGCCACAGGTGTTTCCGCCTTGTTCACCCCGGCCTTCTACTACGGCCTCACCTGCCGCATCAAGCTATGAAACGGATCCTGACCCTGTCCCTCGCGGCACTGCTCCTGCTCGGCTGCGGCGGAGAATACAAGAACCCCTGGCCGGGAAGCCTCCTGAACCTTTCCGTCCGGCCGGTCTATCCGGACGCCTTTACCGGCGCCACGCCGGAATCCGGCACGGTCAAGGCGGAGGAAATGACCACGGGGGCCATGTACAAGGCCAACACCGATCGCGACGGCATCGCCGAAATGGCCCTTCCCGCCGGCATGTACCGGGTCTCCTTCAGCGCCCGGACCGGCCAGACTCTCCTCAACGGGTCGAAAGACCGCGTCCTCGTGACGGAAGACCGCGCGCTCGACCTCCCGCTCGACCTCTCCGAGGCCGGCAGCATCGTCATCAAGGAACTCTACGTCGGCGGCTGCAGCAAGGCCCCGGAAGAAGGGACCTACCAGAGCGACCAGTACGTCCTCCTGCACAACAACGATTCGGAGACGGCCTACCTGGACAGCCTCTGCTTCGGCACCCTGTCGCCGTACAACGCCACCGGCACCAACAGCTGGCTCATCCGGGACCCGGAGACGGGCGATTTGACCTTCCCGGACTTCGTCCCGGTGGTGACGGTCGTCTGGCGGTTCCCCGGAAACGGCAGGACCTGGCCCCTGCAGCCGGGCGAGGACGCGCTCATCGCCCTCCGCGGCGCCATCGACCACAGCGCCGCCTACCCGCTTTCGGTCAACCTCAACCGCAGCGACTGCTTCGTCTGCTACAACCCGACCTACTTCCCGAACCCCCTGTACCATCCCGCGCCGGGGGACAAAGTCCGCCAGGACCATATTCTCGAGGTCCTCATCAAGACCGGCCAGTCCAACGCCAACACCATCTCGATGTCCTCGCCGACCTTCGTCATCTTCAAGTCCCGGGGCATCACGATGGAGAACTATCTCCTGCAGGCCGACGCCGTCCGCATCCCGGCCGGCAACAGCGCGGACCGCTCCGTCATCGTCCCGTACGCATGGCTCATCGATGCCGTAGAGGTGTTCGACGGGCGTTCTTCCAACAATGCCAAACGGCTTTCCCCGAAGGCGGACGCGGGCTTTGTGTACCAGAGCGACGTCTTCAAGAGCCGTTCCGTCGTCCGGAAAAAGGACGAGGACGCGTCGCGGGAAGCCGGTTATGAGATTCTCCAGGATACGAACAATTCAAGCACGGATTTCTATGAAAGCGAAGCTCCTACCCTGCGCCGTTAGCGTCTTCCTGTCCCTCACGGCCGGAGCGCAGGAGATCGCAAAGATCCGCACGGCCGATGCGCCCGCCGGCGGCTCCGCCGAAATCTACGGCGGCTACGAGACCGGCGGCTTCCGCCCGGGCTTTGCCGCCAGTTCCCTCTGGAAGGCCGGCGCGAAAGCGAAGGGAACCCGCCACGGCGACCGCACCTCCTGGACCGGCTCCTTCGGCTTCGAGCAGGTCGAGGGCAAGGACATGTTCACCTCGATGTTCCTCTATCCGGGGTACTATCCGATTGATGTCCTGGAGTTTACGCCCGGCGACAAGACCCGGCAGACCTACTCCCTCGGCGGCGGCCTCGTCACCGAACCCGGCGAGGACTGGCTGCTCGGCGGGAAGGTCGCCTACCAGGCGGCCAACTACGCCAAACGCAAGGACATCCGCCACACGAGCTACGGGACGGACCTCCGGGCCGAACCGACCCTCGCCCTGCGGCTCGGAAACCGGAACGACGTCCTCTCCCTCTCCTATATCTTCTGCAAGAAAGCGGAAACGATTGACGCCGAACAGGTTGGCAGCGCGACGGACGCTTCCTACTACGCCTTCCTCGACAAGGGGCTCCGGTATGGCTCCTATCAGGTCTGGGACGGCGACGGCATCCACCTCGACGAGGCCGGCGTCGGCCTGCTCCCAATCCGCGAGTACAGCCATGGTTTCGCCTACCTAATTGATACACAGCCGTTTACTGGCAGGATGGAACTGCTCTGGAAGCATGGTACCGTCGGGGAGAAGGGATACACCTGGTTCCGTTATCCCGGTTTCGTCTTCCTGGACGAAGTCGGAGGAAGTTACCGCGCGGGCCGCGCCACGGGCCGCTGGGGCCTCCGCTTCCGCATCGAGACGGACCAACTCGAAGAATCCGTCCTGGAGAAAGTGACGGAAGGGGGCATTACCACCCCGGTCGTCCATGCCTTCAACAAGGTCTCGCACCGGATCCACGGAAACATGGACCTCTCCTACGGGCTCTTCTTCCGGGAGGGCTTCTTCCGCCGCCTGAAGGCCACGCTCTCCGGCACCGCATGGACCGAGGAATCCTACCTCCTCTATCCTTATGACAACCGGCTGGACCTCATGATGGGGTCGGCCCTGCTGCAAGCCGGCATGACGGCAGGCCGCCTGGACCTTGCGCTCGACCTCCGGTTCGGCGCCGGTAGCATGAAAGAAAAAGGGCTCGGCGAGGTCCGTGAAGATGCGCCCGTCCAGCCTTTCCGCCTCCAGGGCGACTGGGACCGGAAGATGGAATACATGACGGCAACCCGCTGCGGCGCCGGGCTCCGGGCGACCTGGCGCTTCCGCGCCGTCCCCGGCCTCTCGCTGACCGCGGAAGGCGACTGGCTCCACGGCTTCAACCTGACCTTCCTGCCAGGGAACGACCGCTTCTCCACCGCCCTCCGGCTGGGCTATGGCTTTTGACACACAACATCTTAACAAATAATGCAAATGAAAAAGATCCTTCTCCTCTCCGGCCTGGCGCTCCTTGCCTTCGCCGCCTGCAACAAGCTCCCCGAAAAGGCCCCGGATTATTCCGATGCAGCCATCGTCGTCGAACCGGTCATCACCCGGGCGACGGAGACCAACTTTGAAAACGGCGACGCTATCGGCCTCACCGTGTCCCGCGCCGCCGGCGTCCATGCCGACAATGCCCGCCTCACTTATGACGGCGCCGCCTTCAAGGGCGACCTGACCTGGTACGCGGAGGGTGGCGACGAGGCGACCTTCGCTGCCTATTATCCTTATGCCGCGACGAAGCCGGCCTCCTTCACGGTCGCCGCAGACCAGTCCGCAGGGCTCTCCTCCTCCGATTTCATCTCCGCCGTCAAGGAGAACGTCGTTCCGACGCCGGCCGAGGTCACGATGGTCTTCAAGCACCGGCTCGCCCGCCTCGTCCTGAACGTGACCAACAACTACGGCGCCGCCATTGACGCCTTCACGGTCAAGGGCGCCATCCCGACCGCCCTCATCGCCGACGACCTGACGGCGAGCGTCGATGCTTCCGCCGCCCCGGTCGACATCAAGGCCTGGAAGGGCGCCAACGCCTGGTATGTGATCCTTCCCGCCCAGACGGTCGCACTGACCATCGCCGCGACGACCGGCAGCAAGACGCTCCAGCAGAAACTCGCCGAAGCGACCCTCGTCGCCGGCAAGCAGTACACGGCCAATGTCATCGTCAACCCGGAGGACATCCAGATCGTCCTCTCGGGCGAAATCTCCAACTGGGATGACGGCGGGGAACTCGCCCCCGAAGGCGATGAGCCGCAGGAAATCGCCTTCGAAGAGCACCTCTCCGATGGCTATTTCTCCTATGACAATGTCCGCTACAACGTGGTCAAACTGAAAGACGGCAAGTGGTGGATGGCCCAGCCGCTCGCCTTCCTCCCGGCAGGGAAGCAGCCCTCGAGCGACCCGAACGACGGCAACGGCATCTGGTACACCTATTCCTCCGACGGGACGAACATCACCCCGGCGACCGACGGCGCCAACGGCTACCTCTATGACGTCGCCACGGTCTTCGGCGCTGCGATTACGGCCGACAATTACAACAGCTTCGAAGGCGCGCAGGGCCTCTGCCCGGCCGGCTGGCACATCCCGACGCGGTCCGAGTTCATCGACCTGGTCGGCCAGAGCAACAAGGGCGCAGGCGAATCGGCCGCCATCGTGAAGGAAGACGCCGCCTATTATGACGCCGTCTACAATGGCGCCAGGATCACGGCCCTCGATGCGGACGGCTTCAACTATGCGTTCATCGGCACCATGATCAAGGCTTCCGCAACGGCGACCGGCTCCTACAACAAGCTGATCACCAGCGCCTCCGACTGCTCCGTCGAGGCCTATCTCGGCAGGCCGAAGATGAACTACATGCTTTCCTCGACGGGCAACAGCGTGACCCAGTTCTTCGCCCTGATGTCCGCCTTCACCGCCACCTATAAGGAAGGCAAGCTGAACGTCACTTTCAACAACATCACGAACGGTGTGGAAGTCCGCTGCGTCCGCAACGCGGAGTAGCGGCTCCGCCGCGACAGCCCAAAAGAGGGGGACCAGGTTGGTCCCCCTCTTTTTTCTTTTCCTTCCGCCGCTTTAGCGGAGCTGGAAGATCACCGGGAAGGTGTAGGTAACCTTGACGGCGCGGTCACGCTGCTTGCCGGGTTTCCACTTCGGGGAACTGGAAACGACGCGGACGGCCTCCTTGTCCAGGGAGTCATCGACGCCGCGGAGCACCTTGACGTTGGTCACACGTCCGTCCGCCTCCACGGTGAACTGGAGGGTAACGCGGCCCTGGACACCGTTTTCCTTGGCGATTTCCGGATAGACGAGCTTGGAGTTGACCCACTTCGAGAACTCGTTGGCATCGCCGCCGTTGAAGGACGGCTTCTCCTCAACGAGCTGGAACGGAATGGCTTCCTCCTCCACTTCCTCTTCCTGGACTTCCTCTTCGCGGTAGTCCATGATTTCGACACCGGTGTTGGCGTCGTCTTCCAGGGAGACGAACAGGTCATCGACCTTGATTTCGTCATCGACGATGTCGATCTGGTCGGAAAGGACCGGGATGTTCGGGGCCTCGGGCGGCGGCGGAGGGGTCTCCTGCTGCAGGGCGACGATTTCTTCGACGTCGTCGATCTGGGTCGTGTCCTCGAGGACCGCTACCTGCGCATCCTTGGAGGAGTACTCGAAAGCACCCCAGGTGACGAGGAGGGCGGCGACGAGACCGATCTCGGTGAAAAGCAGCTTCTTGTTTTCAAGGCTGGCTTTCTCGCTCTTCTTGATTTCCATAACGTGCGGTTTTTAGATAAACTTTTACGATACAAAGGTACGGCGACTTTTCCGCAACACCAAAGAAACGCGCCGGACAAATCTCGCACGCGTTTTTCATAAAATATTAACAATCAGTAGTTTCCAACGATAGCCGCCGGCAAAAAACTCGCAGCCCCTATTTTTCGAGCGCAGAGAGGAAGATTTCCGCCTCCGGTCCGCCTGCCTGGGCGATGCGGCCCTTGAGCCGGTAGAGGCGGTTGTACACGTAGGGTTTGTCCTTCTCCAGGAGGGCAGCGATGGTGGTCGAGGAGAAGCCGGAGGCCGTGAAACAGTACAGCAGAAAATCTTCTTCCTTCCATTTCGGGAAGGCGGCACGCAGGCGGGTCATCACGCCGTCGGCCGACTCGTCGAGCGCGCGCTCGAGGTCCTTCTGGACCTTCGGGTCGCGGCGCAGCCCCTCGACGAGGCTCCGGACTTCCTTCAGGATCTTCGGCTGGAGATTGTCCGTTCCCTCATAGACGTAATACTGCTCGCAAAGACGGTCCAGCACGTCCCGCCCGCCGAGCGGCGCGGCGGCCTTCCGCGACAGGCGGGCCTGCAGGTCCTCCGCCACGGCCATCAGGCGGTCGTTTTCCGCCTTTTCTTCCGCGAGTTGCTTGTCAATCTGGGACTTCCGCGCCCAGAAATAGAGAATCAGCGTAGCAAGGATCGCAACCAGCAGGAGGAGTAGCAGGCCGCTCCGCATGCGGGCCGCTTCAGCCTCGCGGGCGGCGGCGCCGGCCCGCCGGAGCGACGCGAGCCCCGCCGCGTGGCGCCCGGACGCACTCTGCACGGTGCTGAGCAGTTCCCACGCGTGCATGCGCTCGACCGCAGGCCCGTTCTTTTCAAAGAAGACGCACGCCTGCGCAAGCGCAAGTTCCTGCGCCGGGTCCAGGAAGAAATACTCCGTATAGAACGCCAGGGCCTCCAGGTAGTCGTATTCCGCCCGGGCGCGGTCGGTTGCGAGGCTGTCCCGGCAAACGCCGTCCAGCACGACCAGGGCGCTGTCCGGCCGCTCCGGCAGGAGGCTTTCCGCCTCGCGGAGCGCGGCCGGCTTTCCGGCCCGGCAGGCGACCAGGCCGAGGGCAAGACAGAGCGGCAGCAGGATCCTTCTCATGGCGCTACTTCTTCTGGATCTCATACCGGTGAATGCCCGCCGTGACGAGGTCCTGGATGAAATCCGTGGACACGGCAACCTGGAACTTCTTGGAATAGAACTGGATCCGGTACTTTGTCCCGGGATCGTACACATAGAAGGTCAGCGGGATATTGCCCTTGTGCCGCTTCACGACGCGGACGAGGTCCTTGCGGAATTCCGGCGTGAGCATCGGCGTCTCCAGGTCGATGGAAAAACCCTTCAGCAGTTCGTCGGTCACATTGCCGAGCAGGCTCACTTTCCGGACCTTGAAGGCATACGGGACCGTTTTCCCCTGCGCCCGCTCCTCCGGCTTGAGGAAGTATTTCTCGTCGATCTCCCCTTCGATATACAGGGCCGAATTCGGCTGCATGTAGCTCATGAAGGCCTCGTGGTCCTTGCCGAAGAGGGCCAGTTCCCAACTGCCGCTCTTGTCTTCCAGAACCGTTCGGGAATAAGGGCGGCCGTTGCGCAGGGTCAGGGGCGTGAAGGAGGTCACGATGCCGGCGATGCTGCATTTCACCTTCTTCTTCTCGTCGTCACACTGGTTCACGAGGCTGTCGAGCCGGGCCAGTTCGCAGGTCACGAAGTTGTCCAGCTGGAACTGGTACTTGTCCAGGGGGTGGGAGGACAGGAACATCCCGACAAGGTCCTTCTCCAGCTGGAGCTTCTCCAGTTCATATTCCTCCCCCACCATGTCCGGAATCTCCGGGCGCACGGGCTTGAGTTCCTCGGCCTCCCCGAACAGGGAGATGCCGGCGTTGAACTCGTCGTTGCGGTAATGCTCGCTGTAGCGGGCCAGTTCGTCGATGAACAGGTCCCCGCTCTTTCCGGGCAGGAAATACTGGCGGCGCTTGAAGCCGAATCCGTCGAAGGCGCCGGCGTTGACCAGGATTTCCAGGGCCTTCCGGTTGATGCTGGAGACCGTTCCGAGGGTCTGCGCGGCTTTCCGGTTGTCGTAATCGGCCATCCGCTCGATGAATTCGTACAGGTCCTTGAAGGGCCCGCCCGCCTTCCGCTCCTCGAGGATGCCCTCGACGGCATTGGCACCGAATCCCTTGATCCCGCTGAGCGCGAAACGGACGTCGCCCTGCTTGTTGGCGGCGAAATGGGCGCCGCTCTCGTTGACGTCGGGGCCGAGGACGCGGATGCCGTGCGCCTTGCAGTCGTCCATGATCTTCTTGATTTCGTCCATGCTCTTGGCGTTGGTCAGGCAGGACGCGAAGAATTCCGACGGGTAATGGCTCTTGAGCCAGCCGGTCTGGTAGCTGACCCAGGCGTAGCAGGTCGCATGGGACTTGTTGAAGGCGTACTGGGCGAATTTCTCCCAGTCCTTCCAGATCTTATCGAGGATCTTTTCCGGGTGGCCCTTGGCCATGCCGCCGTTCATGAACTTGTCCTTCAACGAGTTCAGGATGTCGATCTGCTTCTTGCCCATGGCCTTGCGGAGCTTGTCCGCCTCGCCCTTGGTGAAGCCGGCGAGCTTCTGGGACAGGAGCATGACCTGCTCCTGGTACACGGTGACGCCGTAGGTGTCCTGGAGGTATTCCTCCATCTCCGGGAGGTCGTACTCGATGACTCTCCGGCCGAGCTTGCGGTCGACGAAGTCCGGGATATAATCCATCGGGCCCGGGCGGTAGAGGGCGTTCATCGCGATGAGGTCCTCGAAACGCTCCGGGTGGAGCTTCTGCAGCCAGGTCTTCATCCCTTCGGATTCAAACTGGAAGACGCTCGTCGTGTCGCCGCGGCCATAGAGCTCGTACGTTTCCCTGTCATCGATCGGAATCGCCTCGATATCAATGTCCACGCCGTGGTTCTCCTTGATCAGGTCGAGGGCGTTGTGAATGATGGTGAGGGTAATCAGGCCGAGGAAATCCATCTTGAGCATGCCGACGTCCTCGATGAAGTGGCCGTCATACTGGGAGGTCCGGACATTCTCCTCGCCCGTATCCTTATCCTTCGACAGGAAGAGGGGGAGGTATTCGGTCAGGTCGCCGCGGCCGATGATCGTCGCGCAGGCATGCATGCCCGTCTGGCGGACCGTCCCTTCCAGCGCCCGGGCGTATCTGAGCACTTCCCGGTTGATTTCCGGCCCCTCCGCGAGCTCCCTCTGGAATTCCGGCACGAGGCGGAAGCAGTTCGCCAGCGTGACCTTCACGTCGACTTCCTCCAGTCCCCGCTGGAAGGTCTTCCTGACCAGGACCTTCTGGCCGGGATTCGCGGGATCGTCCACCTCGACATCCTTTTCCACCAACTTGAATCCCGGTTTCAGCTTGTCGAGCTTGGGGTTGAAGGGATATTCCTTCTCCTTCTTCTCGCTGAGCCGGTCCGGCACCATCTTCGTGAGCCGGTTGGACTCGTCGAGGGAGACCTGGCTGATGCGGGCGACATCCTTGATGGCGCTCTTGGCGGCCATGGTCCCGAAAGTGACGACACGGGCGACATGGTCGGCGCCGTAGCGCTGCTCGACGTAGGCATGGGCCTTGGAAAGGTCCTCGAAATCCACGTCGATATCCGGCATCGAGATGCGGTCGGGGTTGAGGAAACGCTCGAACAGGAGCTGGTAGCGGATCGGGTCGAGGTTGGTGATGCGGAGGCAGTAGGCGACCACGGAACCCGCGGCCGAACCGCGCCCCGGCCCGACCATCGACCCCATCGCGCGGGAGGCGGCGATGTAGTCCTGGACGATCAGGAAGTAGTCCGGGAAGCCCATGCGGCTGATGGTTTTCAGCTCGAAATCAATTCGTTCCCGCTGTTCCTCGGTCAGGGTCGCGCCGTAGCGCTCATGGGCGCCCCGGTAGGTCAGGTGGCACAGGTATGCGACCGAGTGGCAGAAGCCGTCACCGCGGTAATTGCCCTTCTTGTCGCAGCGGCCGGCGTCGATGACCTCCTTGTATTTCTCCATCTGGGCGTCGATGTCCTGCATGAAGGCGGGGTCGATCTCGAAGACGGGGAGGACGGGGTCGCGGTCGATGCTGTAGGACTCGACCTTGCCGAGGACCTCGAGGGTGTTGTCGATGGCCTCCGGATGGTCCGGGAACAGGGCCCGCATCTCCTCCTCGCTCTTGAGGTACTCCTGCTGGGTATAGCGGAGACGGTCCGGATCGTCGATGTTGGCGTTGGTCGTCAGGCAGATCAGCCGGTCGTGGACGGGGCCGTCCTCCTTGCGGACGAAGTGGGCGTCGTTGGTGGCGATGACCTTGACCCCGTGCTTCTTCGCCAGCTCGAAGACGACGGGAACATACTGGCTCTGACCCTCATACACATCCTCCGCGCTGCCGGGGATCTCCGTCTTGTGGAGCATGACCTCGAGGTAATAGTCGTCGCCGAAGACCTTCTTGTGCCACTCGACCGCCCGGTCGGCGGCCTCCATGTCGCCCGCGAGGATGTCCCGGGCGATTTCGCCCGCCATGCAGGCGGAGGAACAGATGAGCCCCTCGTGGTACTTCTCCAGGATTTCATGGTCCACGCGCGGCTTGTAGTACATGCCCTCGAGCTGCCCCAGCGAAACGATCTTCATCAGGTTCCTGTACCCGTCGTAGTTCTTGGCCAGGAGGATGAGGTGGTAGTACTTGCGGTGGTTGTTGTCCTTGAGGGTGTGGTCGTAGTGCTGCGTGACATAGACCTCGCAGCCGATGACCGGCTTGATCCCGGGATGCTTCGCCGCATACTTGAAGAACTCCTTGACGCCGAACATGTTGCCGTGGTCCGTGATGGCAAGGCCGGGCATGCCGAGCTCTTCGGCGCGGTTGAACAGGTTCTCGATCGACGATTGTCCGTCGAGGATGGAGTATTGGGTATGTACGTGCAGGTGGACGAAAGCCATATATCGGGAGGGGTTAGCCGACCCGCCGTCCGCGGCGGAGCCGGATAACAAATATACGGATAAAATCGGCTTCGGGACAAAAAAATTTGCGTAGTTTTGCAAAGTAATTCCGAAGTGCCTGATTCTATGAAAGCAACCCGTTTCCTTGCCGCCGCGACCGCCCTTCTTTTCGGGGCCGGCCTCTCCGCCTTCGCCGATGAAGGGATGTGGATGATCCACGCCATTGATGCCGCCCTGGAGAAAAAGATGCAGGAGCGCGGCCTGGAACTGTCTGCCCGTGAGATCTATAACGCCGATGCGCCCGGCACCACGGTCGCCGATGCCGTCATCTCCTTCGGCTTCTACTGCACCGCCAGCCTCGTCTCGGACGAGGGCCTCATGATCACGAACCACCACTGCGCCTACAGCGACGTCTCCGCCATGTCCACGGCGGACCACAACTACCTGGAAGAAGGCTTCTGGGCCTTTCACCGGCAGGACGAGCGCCCGATCCCCGGGAAAAAGGTCTATTTCCTGAAGCGGGTGCTGGATGTCACGGACGAAGTGGAGGCGCTGAAGCGGGAGCTGGAGGCGAAGGGCGAGCGCTACGGCATGCGGCGGCTCAACCACATCATGACGCAGCGCTACCGCCAGGAGAAAGGCTACGAGTCCTCCCTCGAATCGATGTGGTCCGGGGAGAAATACTATATCACCATCTACAAGACCTATACGGACGTCCGCCTCGTCGCGGCCCCGCCCGTGGCCATCGCGGCTTTCGGCGGCGACGAGGACAACTGGGAATGGCCGCAGCACAAGGCCGATTTCGCGCTCTACCGCATCTATGACCACGGCGAGCCGCTCAAGAGCCCCGCGCGGCTCCGGATCTCGACGGCAGGCCTCCGGGACGGCGATTTCACCATGGTCATCGGCTATCCCGGGCGGACGGACCGCTACAGCAGCGCCGCGAAGGTCGCGCACGCGGTCGGCGTCGAGCGCCCGGTGACGAACAGCATCCGGAAGGAGCAGATGGAACTGGTCCGGAAGGCGATGGACGCCGACCCGGAGGTCCGCCGGAAATATTCCGACTGGTTCTTCTCCCTGTCGAACATCCAGGAGATGCAGGAGGGAGAGGTGCAGTGTATCAAGCGTTTCCGCGTCATTGACGAGAAACGGGCGCTCGAGAAGGAACTGCAGGAATGGATCGATGCCGACCCGGCGCGACAGGCGCGCTGGGGGACGCTGCTCCCCGCGCTCGACGCGGAATATGCCGCGACGGACGATATCGAGCGGCAAAAGGCCTGGTACCGGGAGACGCTGGTCCGCGGGACGCGCATCGCACCGACGATGCTCCGGATGGCCAACGACAAGGGCGGCCGGCGGGAGGAACTCCTGCGCCGGGGCCGCCAGGAAATCGACCCGGCGGTCGAGCAGGCCCTGCTCGCGCTGGCCCTCGACCGGTATTTCGCCCAAGTGGACACCTGCTTCACCGGCGAGAAGCAGAAGGCGCTGCGGGCCCGGTTTACCGAAGCGGGACGGACGGACTATCCTGCCCTCGCCGCCTGGCTCTGGGACCATCCGGACGAGATGGTCGACTGCTATACTGAGGTGAAAATCACGGCCTTCAACGAGGCGGAGAACCATCTCTCCGACCTTTCGCACTTGCACCACGAGTACACGCACGCCCTCTATGAGATGCGGGCCGAAAAAGGGATTCCCCAGTATCCCGACGCCAATTCCACGATGCGCATCACCTACGGCCGCGTCTGCGGCCTGGAGCCGTGGGACGCTGTCGTCTGCGCCCCCCGCTCCACGGTCGCCGGCCTCCTGGAGAAGAACGATCCCGCCCGGCACGATTTCGCCCTCCCGGGGGACTTCCTGTCCTTGCTTCAGACAACCGCTGCCGGAGACAGGGGTGTTTTCTTGACCCCTCCCGCAAGCGGGCCCCTCCCATCTGCATGGGTGCATGTCTGCGAAAACACCCCTGTCTCCGGACCGCTACCGATAAGCATCAACTTCCTGACGGACAATGACATCACCGGCGGCAACTCCGGGTCGCCCGTGCTGAATGCCCGCGGCGAACTCGTCGGTCTCGCCTTCGACGGCAACAAGGAATCCCTCGCGAGCAACTTCTCCGCGACGGAAGGGTACAACAAGTGCGTCTGCGTCGATATCCGCTACGTCCTCTGGGTACTCAGGGAATACGCCCGCCTCGACCGGGTCGTGGCCGAGATGGGCGTATCGTAACCGATTGTCAATCTTTTACTTCAGTACCGGCTCGCTGCCGGAAATATCCCAGACCGACGTGTCCCAGCCGAGGTCGCGGGCGACGTCGGATGCCGACTTGCCGGCCGCGGCGGCCTTGCCGTGATAAGGCCAGTAGTACTGTCCGAGCGACACGGGGATGGGCATCGTGCCGGAGGCATCGTTGTCCGCCTGGTCGAAGAGGACGTCGTACTGCGGGTCCTCGTAGCAGTCGAAGACCATGTCCGGACGGCGGATGCAGCCGGCATGGATGTTCTTACTGACGCACTTGCCCACGACCGCGCCGGAAGACAGGTTCCCGGAGCCGATGTTCAGGCGGGAGGTGATGGAGGGATTCCAGGCGATGCAGCCGCGGAACGTGTCGTCATAGCCCGTCGTCGCGTCGGAGGCGTTGGCGTTGTTGTCCGCGCGGCCGGCGATGCCGCCCGTTCCGTGCCGGCTGTGTAACGTCATGGAAGAGAAGCAGTTCTCGATGGTCACATGCTCGAACACGGTGCCGGCGATCCCGCCGATGCCGTAGTTGCACTGGGTGATGGTCCCTTCGCTCCGGCAGTTGCGGATGGTGACGGCCTGCGCGTAGCCGCAGATGCCGGCGAGGCCGGAGCCGCCGTTGCCGGATTCAGCGGTCTTGATGGTCCCGCTGTAGGAGCAGCGCTCGATGACCGTCCCTTCGTTGCCGTTCCAGTTAGCGCCCAGGATGCCGCCGATGTAACTCTTGCTCGTCCCCGAAGTGATGTCGGCAACGGCCCGGCAGTCACGGATCTGCACGTTCCTGGATCCTTTGCGGACCGCCCCGACGATGCCGCCGTTGTAGTCGCCGGCTGCGGGAAGGTCGATCTTTCCTTCGAAAGAGCACTTTTCAATCACGGACCCCTCATCGGCGAGGGCGATGTTGCCCAGGATGCCGCCGGAGCAGGAAACGGCATTGCTGACCGTGCCGCTGGCCTGGCAGTTCCGGATCGAGACTTTCATGCCTTGGCCGGCGATCATGCCCACGGGAGCGGAGCCCGGAAGGGTGATGGACGCATCCTTGACGGTGACGTTGTAGATGCTGGCGGTGATGTCTCCGGCGGAGCGGCCGGCCCAGCCGGTCACCACGCCGGTTTCCGTGGCCGAGGAAGAGGCGATGACGGGCTGGTCAAAGGTCACGTCGTGCACCTCGCCGGCAAGGACCCCCACGAAACTGGGGAACTTCTCCCCGCCGGTGACGCTCAGATGGGAAATCGTGTGGCCCGCACCGTCAAAGACGAGCGGATAGACGGCGTTGGCCGTCACCAGCGGCGTCCAGGCCTTTCCCTTCATGTCGATATCGGCCGTCAGCTGGAAATACACCGGTTCTTCCGCGTTCTCCACCAGTTTTTCGCGCATGGCGAGCAGGTCGTCCGCCGAGGCGATCTTGTACGGGGCCGCCGCGGTGCCCGGTCCGGAGACGACGATGCCTTCCCCTTCCCAGTCCTTGTTGTCCAGGACGAGGGACGGCGAGGGAACCGCCGTCGATTCGTCCACCTTGACATCTCGCGTGGCGGTCAGGCCGCCGCCCGTCAGGATGAAATTGAACGTATTGCCGGGGGACATGACGGGTGTGTTCCAGGAGAACTGGATAAAGGCTTTCACCTTGTGGCCCAGCGCCGTCATATCCAGGTCCGGAAGTTCCACGGTGTAGCTTCCGAAACTCTTCAGCGGGGATGTTACCGTGACGGAAGAGAGCGTCTTCATCGCAGAGGGGACCTGGATCGCCACCGTCATCATGTGCGTCCGGAAGAATTCGCCGCCCTTTTCCGCCGCCCACTCCTTGGAGAGGGTGGCGCCCGAAAGGGTATTCACGCCCTTCAGGGCGATCATCGGCTTGATATGGGAATCGTCGGCATCCGCCTTCTGCGTCTGCCGGGAAAAATCCGTCGCGCGCATAGCCTCAAAGGAGGTCTGAGGGCCGGGAAGGAGGATGTTGAAGGTGCTGCCGCTGAGGGGCTTCCCGCGGAAAACGCCCTTCAGGGCCGAGGATCCGGGAATGAGCGTATAGTTTTCCGTGCCGGAAGCCGTCTCCACGGTGATGACGTCGCCGGCTTTCCAGGCGAGGCCGCTCCCCTCCGGGATGTTCACGGTTACATAGGCGCTGCCGTCTTCGGGGCTGGGAACAGGGTCCGGTCCGAAGGCCGGCATCGCGATCTGTTCCGGAATCTTTGTGCAGGCGAGGGCCGCTGCGGCGAGCGCCAGACAGGTGAAAATACGGTTTTTCATGGCTATTGGAACAGATGGAGGGTTTCATTATAAATACGTTCCGCCATATGGGCGTGACCCGCCGCGTTGGGGTGCAGCTCGCTGTACACGGTCACCTGCGTATCGCCGCGGAAGTCGATGAGCGGCAGGCCGAAGTGGGTGGCGATCTCCTGCACGGAATTGCCGTACTCTCCGTCGATGTGGTTGCCCAGGATGCAGATGATCTGCGCCTCCGGGAACTTTGCCTGCAGGGTCCGGATCACCCAGATGTACGATTCACGGAAACGCGCATACTTGTTCAGGGCCTCCGGCGCCGAGGTGTAGTCGAATTCGCCGAGGGCGATCTGGCGGGCCGGCTGGCAGTCGTTGGTCCCGCCGAAGAGGATGATGGTGTCCGGATTCTTGAACAGGTCGAGCCGTTCCACGAACGGGGTCCGGACCACCGTCGGGTCGCCCGCCGCCACGCAGCTGCCGCTCCAGGAGGAATTGACGTCCAGTTCGCAGTGCCAGTAATCGTTGATGAGGTGGCCCCAGTAGGTCTTCGTCCAGGCGTCCACGTCTGCGCAGACCGCGTTGGTAGTCGGATAATAAGCGCGGTGGGAGGAAGGGATGATGCCGCCGAAGGTCGAGATGGAGTCGCCGAGAATGCCGAGGCGGTACGGGAAGTGCTTGACAATCTTCGATGTAACCTCCGCCATCGCCAGGTCCACCTGGATGTGCTTCACATAGCCGGCCTGCAGGTACAGGGGCTGGTCGACGGAAAGCGTCGCGGAGAACTGCTCCGCTTCAACCGCAATGGTTCCCGTGAAGGCGCACGGGAGCACAACTGCGCCGAGGGTGGCGGGCGCTTCTGCCGTCCCGACGTTGAGCGACGAGCAGTTGAACGTCAGGGAAGCGGATTCGTTCTTGAGTTCGCCCACACGCGCTTCTTCCAGGCAGAGGACCACGTCACCGGCGAGGGCCTTGCCTTTGTCGGCGGTCACGGTCACGGTCGAGAAGGGCTTGCCCGCCCATTTTCCCCCGGTGTCCATGATTTCCAGCACGATGGCGCCGGTCAGGGGCTTGAGGGTCCCGGCAAAGGGGCCGTCGCCGTCAAGGGAGATGGGTTCGGAACAATAGACCATCTTGTCCAAATCCGCCTCCGAGGCTGCTGCAGAGCGGGTCAGGACCGCAGGAACATTGGCGGTCGGAGTCTCGCCCAGCGCGCCGATGGAAAAGCACCAGAGGCGGGCGGCATACGGGTTGACGCGGATGCTTCCTCCGAGGGTCCCGGGGGTGTTCCCGGTCATCTGGACCGCACCGTGGTCACCGAGGCTCGAGAAATAGCCCGCGTAGCCGGTCCGGAAAAAATCATAGGCGGCATCGCCCGCCGCATTGGGCGCCGTGACACCGCCGGAAAGCGTCACGGAAACCGTCCGCACGCCCTCCTTCTCTTTGTTGCAGGAGACCGGCGCCACCCCCAGCAGGAGCAGCACGGCCATCCCGAGAAACAGGTTTTTCGTTTTCATAGCGTCGCTATTTTGTTAAGCAGAAATGAGAACCTGCTTCAACGGTGGCATTTACCCGGACAGGGCTGCGAAGCAGCAGACACCGGTAATGCAGGTTATTATTCCTGCTTCACTTAACGGAAAAAGGTGACCGCGGGCCCGTCGGACCAGGGTCACCCTTCCAGGTGGTTTCAGTAGCTTACTTTACCAGTTTGAAGCCGATCTTGAGATCGTCGTAACCGTCGGCCGCGCTGGCGATGGCCGCCACGTTGGCGTTGGTCTGGCCGGCCTTGGCGATCACCTTCTTCAGGAAGGTCAGGGTCTTCTTGGCCGGGAAGAGCATTTCGGCACCGGTGGAGGTGGACTTCAGGTTGCCGGTCATGCAGAGGTACTGGATGGCCTTGCCGAAGGTGAGGGTCACGGTGTTCTCCCCGTCACCGACCTTGTAGGTGCCGTTCAGCGGAATGCCGAAGACCGTCCAGGTGAAGGTGTTGTCGGTGTTGTTGAAGGTGACGGTCATCGCGCCGGGCTTGATGCCGAACTTCGCAAGTTTTTCGTCCACCTTCGCCTCGATGGCGGCGGAGGCCGCCGTCCCGGCCAGGCTGGAGACCACGCCGCCTTCCGAGCTGGAGACGGAGATGGCGGAGCCGTTGTAGGAGTAGGTGCCGTCGAGGCTGACCGGAGCGGAGAAGACCGTGCCGGCAAGGCCGCCGAGGACGTTGTTAAGGGTCGTGCCGAGGGTCGATTTCTCGGAATCGTCCTTGTTGCCGAAGATGCTGGAAAGGATGGACTGTGCATTGACAGTGGCGCCTGCGAGCAGGAGAGCCGCGGTGGCGATGATGACTTTCTTCATGCTATTCTCGTTTTGATTTGATTTCCAAAGGCGAAAGATAGTGTTTTTTCTTGAAAAACGGTGCATTTGCCCCTTTTATTCTTCTTCCGGCCAGCCTTGGGCCTTCATCGGAAGCTCCACGCCGTCGGGCGTCACGAGGACGGCGCCGACCTCGGGGAGCGCCAGGTGGCCGATGATGTCGAAGGTCTGGAATTCCCGGCGGAATTTCTCCAGGGAGAGGATCGGGACGGTGAACAGGAGGCGGTAGTCGTCGCCGCCGTTCATCGCCGCGGAGACCGGGTCGATGTCCAGTTCGCGGCCGAGCGCGAAGCTGTTGCCCTCGAAGGGAATCTTGTCGGCATAGACCTTCGCGCCGAGGCCGGTGTCGCGGACAAGGCGCAGGACCGCGTCCGCAAGGCCCCGGGAGACCAGATACCCGGCCGACGGGTATATCTCCTCCTCTTCCAGCCGGGGAACGGTCCGGGGGCTGATTTCGGGCTTCAGGAAAGCGCCGACCAGCAGTTTGTGCTTCGACAGGTCGGGCTGCTGTCCGGTTTTGGCGAACGTATCCGCCCCGCGTTCCAGGACGCGCATGCCGAGATAGGCCGCACCGAGCGGACCGGAGACGCAGAGGAGGTCCTTGCTCTTCGGGGCGGGGCGGCGGGCGGCCGTGAGCCGGATTGTATCGCCCGTAGCGGAGAGGCTGATTGTCAGTCCGTTCGGGGATGGAATCAATTCCAGGGAAAGGCTTTCATATCCATGTTCCTTCGCTGCGGAGACGACACCCTCCCAGAGGGTCCGGATCTGGGCAAAGTCCAGTTTGGCGGAAATCCCGAGGGTGACGGACAACAGGCGGGGACGGGCCAGGGCGGCATACAGCTCGCCGGTGACGGCCGTCACGCACTTGTAACCCAGATGCTTCAGCGGAAAATAGACCAGGTTGAAATCCGGGCCCTCGATGAAGACCCGGGCGGCGCTGCGCACCGGCCCCTTCGCCTCGAAAGAGCCGGAAGCGAACGGCGCATAGGCGGTTCCTTCGAAAAGCTGCCGCACCGCCTCGATCCGGCCGATATCGGTAAAATTCTGCGTATCCATAGGGACAAATTTACGAATATTTGCTAAATTTGGGGGAACTGATCACATTGGCAATGAAAAAATTCTTCCTCCTCCTCATGGCTGCGGCCCTCGTCCTTCCCCTTTCCGCCAGGCAGAAAGGCCCTTCGCAGCTGACCGTCATTTCGTACAACATCCGCACGGGCAAGGCCGATGACGGCACGAACTCCTGGCAGTTCCGCTATCCGACATCGGCGATGATGATCGACGACCAGAAGCCGGACGTGTTCGGTGTCCAGGAAGCCTATGACTATCAGGTGCAGTACCTGACGGAGTATCCCGGCTACTACAAGAGCGTCGGCGTCGGCCGCGACGACGGCAAGAGCAAGGGTGAGCACATGAGCATCTTCTACAACAAGAAGACGGTCAAAATGCTCAAATGGGGCACCTTCTGGCTGTCCGAGACCCCGGACGTGCCGTCCTTCGGCTGGGATGCCAAATGCCGCCGCACGGCCACCTGGGCCCTGCTTAAGCACAAGAAGAGCGGAAAGAAGTTCTACTTCGTCAACACCCACCTCGACCACGTCGGCTGGGAAGCCCGCAAGAAAGGGCTCAAACTCATCGTCGACCGCATCGACTCCATCAATCCGGAAGGCTACCCGATGGTCCTCACGGGCGACTTCAACATGACCCCGGACCGTCCCGAGATGGAGGAACTCAACACGCTGATGCAGGATACGCGCGAAATCGCCCCCGTCACCGACCACTATGCCACCTTCCACGGCTGGGGCAAGGTGGACAAGGATATCATCGACTACATCTATGTCAAAGGATGGTCGAAGTGCATCTCCTATGAGACGATCCGGAAAGCCTACGCGGACCGGAAATTCATTTCCGACCACTACCCGATCAAAGCGGTCCTCGAGTTTTAGACATTAAAGAGGAAGTGCATGATGTCGCCGTCCTGGACGACATAATCCTTTCCTTCGATTCCCATTTTACCGGCGGCCCGAACGGCCGCCTCCGTTTTATACGCGACGTAGTCCTCGTACTTGATGACCTCGGCGCGGATGAAGCCGCGTTCGAAGTCGGTGTGGATGACGCCCGCGGCGCGCGGGGCCTTGTCACCGACATGGATGGTCCATGCGCGGCACTCGTCGGGGCCGGCCGTGAAGAATGTCCGGAGACCGAGCAGGCGATACGCGCCCTGGATCAGGCGGACGACGCCGGACTCTTCCAGCCCCATCTCCTCCAGGAACATCTGACGGTCCTCATATTCCTCGATCTCAGCGATTTCCGCTTCGGTTTTCGCCGCGATCACCAGGATTTCCGCCTGCTCGTCCCGGACCGCTTCGCGGACCTTTTCGACGTAGGCGTTGCCCTTGGCGGCGGAAGCCTCGTCCACGTTGCAGACATACATCACCGGCTTGTTGGTCAGCAGGAACAGGTCCCTGGCCATCTGGGCCTCTTCCGCGTTTTCCGGCACGACAGTCCGGCAGGATTTGCCCTGTAGCAGGACCTCCCGGTAACGGAGCAGCAGCGCAAGGAGTTTCTTCGCCTCCTTGTCGCCGCCGGTTGTCGCCTGTTTCTCGACCTTCTTGATGCGGTTCTCCACCGTCTCCAGGTCCTTGATCTGCAGTTCCATGTCCACGACCTCCTTGTCCCGGACCGGATCGACGGACCCGTCCACGTGGACGATGTTCCCGTCGTCGAAACAGCGGAGGACATGGAGGATGGCGTCCGTCTCCCGGATATTGGCAAGGAACTGGTTGCCAAGACCTTCCCCCTTGCTGGCGCCCTTGACGAGGCCGGCGATGTCGACGATTTCCACCGTGGCGGGGATGGTCCGCTTCGGCTGGCAGATCTCCGTCAGCACCTCCAGGCGCCTGTCCGGCACGTTGGTGGAACCGATGTTCGGTTCAATGGTGCAGAAAGGGAAATTGGCGCTCTGGGCCTTGCCGGAGCTGACACAGTTGAACAGGGTGGATTTCCCGACGTTCGGGAGTCCGACGATTCCACATTTGAGTGACATGGCGCTGGGGTTTTGGTTTTGAAAGAAGGCCCGGCCTTTCGTGAGGCCAGGCCTTGTTCCGCTTGCTATGGACGCTTGCTCCTAGAAGAAGCGGGCCCGGTGGTCTTCCACGTCCGCATCCTGCATCATCACGGGGATGAGCATCTGGGTCGTGTAGTTGGTCATCTGGGCGCGATACTGCTTCGCATCGTCCTCGGTGTAATAGGAACCGGTCTCACGGCCCGTTACCTTGAAGACATACACGCCGATAGTCCCGGCGACAGGGCCGCAGAGTTCGCCTTCCGGAGCGGCGGCGATGGCGCCGACGAACTTCGGATCAAGGCTGCGGGACATCGCGGCGAAGGCGACATTGTCCTGCGTGCTGACCGTCGTGCCGTATTTCTCGGCGATGGCCTGGAGATCCGTCATGCCGGCGATTTCCCCGGCGATGTCGGCGGCGCGCTTGGCGGCATACTTCTCACTGTAGAGGTTGTTGCGGATACCCTCGGAAACTTCCTTGAGTTCGGCGATGCCTTCCTGGTGCGCATCCTTGACGGCGACCACGAAGAAGTAGTTGTTGTCAACGGTGATGATGTTGGAAACCTTGCCCGGCTTGTTGTCAAAAGCCCAGCGGGTGACTTCCTTCGCATGGTCGATAGAACCATAGGTGTCCGTCGCCTCGGAAATGGTCTGCGGGTGGGAATAGGCGCCCACGCTGTCGATGGCGGCGTGATAATTCTCGATCTTGCCGGCGGAGAGGGTGGCGAGGCGGTTCGCCTTGTTGTAATAGGTGTTGAAGGTCTCCTTGCTTGCAAGGGCTTCCTTCTCAAAGATAGCCACCTTCTTCTTCAGGATGGGCTTGGTCGTCTTCGTGACCTCGATGATGTGGGTGCCGTACTGGGTCTTGATCTGGTAAGGGACGCCGACCTTCGCGGTGATGGCGGACTCGAAGCCCGGGATCATGTAGTTCTGGGTCAGCCAGCCGATATTGCCGAGTTCACCGCCGTCGTTGGAACCCTTGTCGTCGGAATAGAGGGCGGCAAGCGTGGAGAAGTTGCCTTTGTTCACGACACCGAGGAGGCTGTCGGCCAGGTGCTGGGCATCCGCGCCGCGCAGCATGATGTGGCGGACATAGACGGAATCCGGAACCTGTGCGGTCTCGACGATGCGGGCGGCATAGAAGGTTTCACCGGACTGGATGATCGGGGACGTCCCGGCGTTGCTGGCGGAGACGAAGGCCTCGATGTCGCGGTTGACGCTGTTCAGTTCGCCGGTCTTGTAATAGGTGTCGGACCACTGGCGGTCGGAGTTGCGCTGGAGGAATGCGCGGACGTTCTCGGCCGCGGCGAACTCATCATAGAGTTTGGTGAAGTTCTCACCCTCGGCGGCGATGTCCTGCTCGGACGGAACCACCTCGAAGACAGCGTATTCAATATCGCGGGAAGCCTGCTGCTTAAATAAATCCTTATGGGCGTTGTAGTAGTCGCGGATCTCCTTGTCGGAAACGACCACGGTGCTGTCGACGGCATAACCGAGCGGAACCATGACGAATTCGACGTCGGCCGTGTTGTTGTTGCCCTCGATGGCCTTTTCAAGCATCAGCGGGTTCTCGTAGTTGGAGGCGGTGAAGAGGGCGTTGTACTTGGTGTAGAACTGGCCGGTCTTGATTGCGCTCTGGAGATACTCCCAGTAGGCGGAGAAGCGCGGGTCGGCGTTGCCGCTGTTCACCGCGTCGATGAAGTCGCGGAGACGGTCGGCGGAGAAAGCGCCGGTCTCGTCCACGAAATAGGGGTTGTTCGCCATGATCGGGGAGACGGACTCACCGGCGGTGAGGTCCAGCATTTCTTCCTTACCGACCTGGATACCAGCCGCTTCCGCAGCCGGGACGAAGAGGTAACGGTCGATATTTTCCTGCCAGGCGGCGTCGCGGGCCTGCTTCTGGGCTTCCTCGCCGGAAGCGGAATTGCCGGTCATGATCTCGGCAATGTTCTGGAAGCGGTCGACGTCCTGCTGGAAATCCATGTAGGAAACGGGTTTGTTGCCGATCTTGCCGACATTGTTGCGGGAAGAAACGGACTGGACTGTCTGCATGATCTGGGAAGGATCGATGATGAACAGCAAGAGCGGGAGGGCCACCAGGAGCGAAAGCACGATGCCCCATCCACGAAGTTTCTGTAAAACTGCCATTGTATTGTTTCTTATTTAATAATTATCCCAAAAACGGTTAGGGGTGCGAATATAGCACTTTTTCTCGGAACTATCACCTTTTTTTAGCAGAAACCTTCGTTTTCCCCTTTAGGGGAAGGGGTCCGATGAAATTGACCGTGTCGATCAGGACGAACGTTCTGTCGTTCCCCACCTTTCCCCAACTGTTGAAAGGACGCCGGATGACGGCGTTCCGCGCCATCTCGTCCGACCGCATCCCGTACCCCTGCATGAATCCGGACGGGGAATGCATCTTGATGTAGCAGTCCGTGTAGATCTCGTGGGTAGCCTGGTCCCAGTAGAGGGTGTCCGTTTCCATGATTTCCTGCTTGGTCACATTCTTGACGACCACGTTGCCGACCGCCTTCCAGATTTCCCCGTCCTTCTTCTTCGCCTTGTCGTGCCGGGCCCTGTCCGAACGGATCGTGGTCTCCAGGAGACCGTCTTCCGAATAGCCGAACACCTGCAGTCCTTCCGGGAACACCTCATAGGTAAGGCTGTCATTGTCATAACTTTCCATGATCGGGGCTTCCACCCGGACCTTGAGTTTCCCGTTTTCCGTCTGGACGAAGAACATGTCCTCGACGGTCTGCAGCGGCGTCGCCCCGAGGTCGATGTGCTCCGCCTCGGAGAGTTTTCCCTTGCAGGAAAAAACGATGAAAGCAACCGCCGCAGCGGTTGCCGTCATCTTTCCTATGGATCCCGTGCGGGCCAAGGTTTATCTGCTGACCCGGACGGTTGTGGTCGCCGTCAGGCCGCCGCAGGAAACCGTGTAGGCCTGTCCAGCGGAAATATCATACATGAACGCCTCGGCCGCCTGCGGATAATAGGCGCTGTAGCTGCCGATCAGCCGGTTGGCATCCTCGGTAAGGGAGGCGTCCGCCGCCTTGGCCTTCTGGAGGTAGTCCACCGCCACCCAGTAAGGGGCGCGGCGCTGGATTTCATTACCGCCGCAAGCGGTTGAGCCCCAGATCGTTCCCATCAGGAAATACGCCTTTCCGGCAAATCCGTAATCGAGGTCGGCGGCCTTGCGGGCAGCGTCGTAGGCTTTGCCTTTCATCTTGTTCTTGAGGGCGTAGTTCGCCAGCTCATACAGGTATTCCGCATCCACTTCCGGTCCGGAAGCCTCCGCAGCGATGGCCTCCTCGAGATAAGCGACCGCCTGGTCCACGTTGCCGCGGTTGGAGTGCAGCTTATAGAGGAAATAAGCGGAGTTGTAGGACGGATCGTTCTTGTGCATCGACGTGACCGCGTTGAGGTAGAGGTCGTTGCTGAGGCAGTCCTCGGCCGTGTTCATCAGGCGCACGATGGTGTTGACCAGCGCGACGTTGTCCGGTTCGGCCTCGAAGCGGGGACCGAAGATGGTGATGATGTTCTCGCAGCTGGCGACCTTGCTGTCGGCAAAAATAGACTCGAGGTCGGAGCGGACCTTCGTGTTCTGCTCGGCCTCCTCGTCGTTCTTCGGGATGGCGCTGTCGATGCAAGCGATGACTTTGTTATAGGTCGAAATGACCTCATCCGCCGTCATGGCGCCGTCCTGGTACAGCTTGACCGCCGACTGGAGATCGATCACCAGCAGGCTCGGACGGGACTCGCCGCCGAGTTCCGAGATGATCTCCTGCAGCTGGTCGTACACGTAACGGGTGTCGTTCTCCTTGTACTTGATGATATAGTTGCCCTTGTTGTTCAAGACAGACTTCCGGCTCTTCGGATAGAAGGCCATGCGCTCGTCCTGCAGGGTGAGGATCGTGTCGGCGATCGCGGCGCGGGCAACCTGGTCGCGGGTCTGGCTGTAAACCCGTGTCATCAGGGTCGTTCCGTGGATGAACATATTCTGGGAAGCCGAACCCGGGCAGAGCTTGTAGGCCTTGCGCCAGTTCCGGAGTGCGTCGTCGTAGTTTTTCTGCTTGTAGTATTCCTGATAATAGGAGAGGTACTTGATGCATTCCGCACTGTCAGCACCATACTTCCCCTGGGCGAATGCATTTCCGCCTGCAACCATTGCAATCACGGCAAACAGAATCAAACTGATCTTTTTCATATCGTCAAATTTTTGATTACAGATTGTTATTTACAAAAACCGTGCATTATTCGTACCGCGGTTTCTGGAACCAGATGTCGAATATATTGAAACCGATGTGGAATCCGATGTAATTCTCGCGGATCATCCCATTGTTCGCAGTACCCCGCCGCCCCAGGTCGAGGGCGAAGGAAACGCCGTTGTACCCTCGGAAAACCGGAATAGTCGCACCAAGCGTAATACCGTATGAATCAACGGGTTTCCCGTCCAGCCGATAGAAGGATTGATCGTAATACACCCCGCCGCGGTAGGTACAGCGGCGCAGGAAATACCGGATGTCGTTGCGGTTGGGCGTGAATTCGAAACCGGCACGGAAAGACTGTCCCGCCGCCGCTGAAAATTTGTAAGCGGAAACGTTCGAAAAACCGTTGACGGCGTCGAGACCGCTCGTGCTCCAGTTGCTCCGGAGGTAGTTGATCTCCGCCATCCAGCGGTCTCCGCCGCGGAGGGCGACGCCGACCCCCAGTTCATCTCCGAACTGCAGGGGACTGTCTTTTCCGAGGACGACTTCCTTGTTCCGGAGGGTGTCCGTCAGGCTGGAGAGGGTGGCATAGGCATAGTCGGTCGTGTGGCCGCGCATGCCTGCTTTCAATTTATAAGTAGCGCCGACCGTAGCGACAACCGGTCCGCCGAGCGGCTGGTCATATTGCAGGCCGAATTTGGCCGTGGAGCCCCGGAGCTGGAGGATGTGCCCGCTCTGGATGCTGCGGAAGGCGGCATTCGAGAAACTCAGGTTGACGGTCTTGTCAATCTCCCCGAAATAGAAGATGTACTGCGCTCCGACGGAAAGCCGCTTCCAGAAAGTGGCGGCACCGCCGGCGAAGAACTGGTACAGGCCGCCGGCACCGGTCGCGGAATAGGCCTGCGGACCCGTGACGCCGATCATGTCCTTGTCCTGCTCAATATAGGTAAAGCTGTATCCCGTGCTGGAATAAGGCATGATACCCACCATCATCGCCGTGTTCGGCCACAGCGGGTAGGAAAGGACGAAGTTATTGATATTGAACAGGTTGTTCGCGGATTTGATATTCTCCTGCCGGTAAATGGACGCCCGGCCGGAAAGGCCGAAATCCGCCATGAACGAAAGGGAGTCGCGGGCCGTGGCGCTCGCCGGGTTCAGGTAATTGACAAACCGCTTGTTGCGGGTGGCGATGCCGACTCCGCCCATTCCCATGTTGTATGCGCTCCCGGGATGCTGGATATTGCCGACACCGTACACCGAATAGGGAGAATAGTCGTTGCCGGCTCCCGACTGGGCGGACGCCGACACGCCTGCGAGGAGTCCCGCAAGCACGACCATGGCTCTATGCATCCATCTTCCTGACATAAGCGTCCGCGATTAAGGCAAGTCCCATCAAAACGAGGTTGCAAACCACAAATATCGAGTTTTTCATCCGTTTTGCAAAATAATTCGCGTCTCCCCCCGTAAAAACGACCCTGTCTTCCGGGTATTCACGCAGGTAGCCCTCTATTTCAAATAGCATGCCCGAGATGACGCCCGAGACCATCGACCCCTCGAGGGAGAGCCCGTCAAAACCCGTCATTTCCGGAGAATCCAGCAGGGGCAGGGTCCGGGAATAACGGTGGAGCGCCTTGAAGCGTGTACGGCATCCCAGGGAAATGCTGCCGCTGCGGTAACGCCCTTCCTCGTCGGTCCGGTCGATCGTCAGGGTCGTGCCGAAATCCACGATGGTGCAGCCCTTTCCGCGGAAAAGGTAGCGCGCCGCGAGGATAGAGGCCGCCCGGTCATACGTCAGATAAAGGGGTAATCCATTGTCCTCCAGAATCTTCTTATGTTCCGAATCCAACAGGACCAGGTGACGGCAGGCCGCGCGGAGTTCCTCCTCATCGGAGGCGGAGACGGGATAGACGGAGGCGACGACCAGCACCTCCGGCCGCTCCTTCTGCAGAAGGGTCCGGATGTATTCCATCATTTTCTCCCCCTGGTACCGGAAGGTTTTTCCAAGGGTCATTCCCTCGGACCAGGCCGCCTTCAGCGCGGTGTTGCCTATTTCAATCAGCAGATGAGCCACGACGTATCTGAAACAAACGGACAAAAATACAAAAAAAACCTTTATAAACGGCTTAAATTGGCATAAGCCGCCTCCAGGGAGGGTACATTCCGGCTGATAATCCGCAATTTTCCGTCTTTTTGGGAGAAGGTGTACCGGGTACTGGCCTTGTTGACCGATTCGATGATCTTCCCGAATGTGGCGGAATTGTAATAGCCCGACATCGGATTGTTGATGAAGAACATGATCTGCAGGCCGTTCTTGATGATGATCTTCTCGAATCCGCGCGCGGCGCCGAGGTTGCGGATCCGGACGACGGAAAAGAGGTTTTCCACCTCGGGGGGAAGCGGTCCGAAACGGTCCGCCATCTGCGTCCGGTAGCGCTCCAGTTCCTTGTCGGAAGTGACGGAATCCAGCTGCTTGTAGATGCGGATCTTCTCGGCATTGATGTCGATATAATCGTCCGGAATGAAGGCCGGCTGGTCCGTCTCAATAGTACAATCCTCTACATAATAATCGTTTCCAGCCGTCGTGCGGACACCGGTCTCGATGCCGATCTCTTCCATGGCCTCGGACAGGATCTTCTGGTAGGTCTCAAAGCCCATGTCCGTGATGAAGCCGCTCTGTTCGGCCCCGAGCAGGTTGCCGGCGCCGCGGATGTCCAGGTCCTGCATGGCGATGTTGAAACCGCTGCCCAGGTCGGAAAACTCCTCGATGGCCCGCAGGCGCCGCCGCGCCTCGTCCGTGAGCGAGACGAGCGGGGGAACGATCAGGTAGCAGAAGGCCTTGCGGTTGGAGCGCCCGACGCGGCCGCGGAGCTGGTGGAGGTCGCTCAGGCCGATGTTCTGCGCCTGGTTCACGAGGATGGTGTTGGCGTTCGGGATATCGAGGCCGCTCTCGATGATGGTCGTGCAGAGGAGCATGTCGTATTCCCCGGCCATAAAATCCAACATCTTGTTTTCCAGTTCTTTCGACTCCATCTGGCCATGCGCGATGCAGATGCGCATGTCCGGGACCAGGCGGTGGAGGATTTCGTAGATGGCCGGCAGTTCCTCCACCTTGTTGTGCAGGAAGAACAGCTGCCCACCCCGGTTGAGTTCGTAATCGATGATGCCCTTGATTTCCTCCTTGTTGAAAAGGATGATTTCCGTCTGGATGGGAATGCGGTTCGGCGGGGGAGTGTTGATGATGGAGAGATCGCGGGCCCCGAGCAGGGAGAACTGCAGGGTGCGGGGAATCGGGGTCGCCGTCAGGGTCAGTGTATCCACGGATGCCTTGAGATGGCGGAGCTTTTCCTTGGCGGAAACGCCGAATTTCTGTTCCTCATCGATGATCAGGAGGCCGAGGTCCCGGAAATCGAAGCCGGCACCGAGGATTTTGTGCGTCCCGATGAGGATATCTATCTTCCCTTCCTTCAATCGTTTCTTGATGTCCGCTATTTCCTTTGCAGTCCGCAGGCGGCTGACGTAGTCCACTGTGCAGGGGAAGTTCTCCAGCCGGGAGCGGAAGGTAGTGAAATGCTGGAGGGCAAGGATGGTCGTCGGCACCAGCAGGCAGACCTGCTTCCCGTCCGTCGCCGCCTTGAAGGCCGCCCGGACCGCGATTTCCGTCTTGCCGAATCCGACATCCCCGCAGATGAGCCGGTCCATCGGGCAGTCGTCTTCCATGTCTTTCTTGACGGCCGCCGTCGCTTTTTCCTGGTCGGGCGTATCCTCGTACATGAAGGAGGATTCCAGTTCTTCCTGCAGGTAGGTATCCGGAGAGAAGGCGAATCCCTTCGACGCCCGCCGCTTCGCATAGAGCTGGATCAGTTCCTTCGCAATGTCCTTGACACGTGATTTCGCATTCCCCTTGAGGGTCTGCCAGGTCTTGGATCCCAGCTTGTTGATGCGCGGCATCTCCCCTTCCTTCGAACGGAAGCGGGATATTTTGTGGAGGGCATGGACGGATACGAACACCACGTCATTGTCCTTGTAGGTCAGTTTCACGACCTCATGGACCCGCCCCTTGTCATCCCGCATCTTCACGAGGCCGCCGAAGATGCCGACGCCGTGGTCTATATGGACTATATAATCCCCTATGTTGAAGGAATTCAGGTCGTTCAGGGTCAGCTGCTCGGTCTTTTCCACGCTCCGGCGGATCCGGACGCGGTGGAAACGGTCGAAGATTTCATGGTCGCTGTAGCAGCAGATCCGCTCCTCCTGGTCGATGAATCCGTTGTGGATGTTCCGGCCCGGAATAAACTCGGGCAGCGGGATGCCGTCCTGCAGGAGGATGGACCTGAGCCGTTCCAGCTGGGATTCTTTCTCCCCGAAAATGAATACTTTGTAACCGCCCTCCATCCGCTGCCGGATGTCCGCTTCCAGCAATTCGAAATTCTTGTTGAAGACCGGTTGCGGCGCAATCCGGAAATCCACCGTCTCCCTGTTTTCCGCGGAAAGGGGAACCTCCAGGAATACCCTGCTGAAGGATGCCAGCGCGGGGAAGAAATCCTTCTCCCGGTACATGTCGGACGAGTCCAGCCAGACGAGCGTCTCCGCCGGGAACAATTCCGAGACGCGGATGCCGTCCGCCCCGGCTTCCGAAACCAGGTCCGGATAGATGTCCGCCTGCTCCACCTTTTCCAGGGAAAGCTGGGTATTGCAGTCAAAGGTATGGATGACGTCGATTTCGTTGCCGAAGAAGGACAGCCGGTAAGGATGGTTATAGGAATAGGAAAAGATGTCGATGATGGATCCGCGGACCGCAAACTGGCCCGGCGCCGCCACGAAATCCACTTTTTCGAAGCCCTGTCCGGTGAGGGTATCCCGGACGGACTGGAACCCGATCCGGTCGCCCGGGCGCAGCGTCAGGACCGCCCCCTCCACTTTCCCTTTTCCGGGAACCGGTTCTTCCATCGCCTCCGGATAGGTCACGACGAAGAGTTTTTCCGGCGGAGCGAGGATTTTCGAAATGGCCGAGGTCCGCTGGACGCCCAGCGTGGATTTGTAATTGCTCCTTTCGACGGATTTTCCCGTATCCGGAAGGTAGAATACGCAGTCCCCTTCCACAATATTATATAGGTCCGCCGCACAGTATTCCGCCGCCTCCCGGGTGGGAAGGATGATGACGTGCATCCCCGGTCCGGCAGCCTGGAAAACGACGAACCAGCGCGCTGAGAGGAACAGCCCGCTGCAATAGACTTCTTTCTGCGAAGCGATGCGCGCCTGCAGTTCCCGTGTCGCTTTTCCGTTTATCAACATATACCCGCTAAATCCTGTTGATAACCTGTTTATAACCCTGTTGATAACCACCGGGCGCTCCGTGCAAAAATCCGTCCGTCCGATTTTCAACAGGACCACACCCGTTTTTCAACCCGCTTTTCAACAGGAATATATTTCCTATTTGATTCATTATCAATTCTTTTCTACAGGATATCAACAAATGAACCGCCTATAACAACACTATCTTTATCTCTAAAAAAACACTATATTTGTAAACTGAAAACCGAAGGGGCCCATGAGTGATTTCGATCCGCACGGCACAGTAGAACGCAAAGATAATGAATTGGACGGAATAATCCGCCCGCAGGAACTGGATGATTTCACCGGACAGCGTGAAATCGTTTCCAATCTCCATATTTACATCCAGGCCGCCAAGATGCGCGGCGAGGCGCTGGACCATACCCTTTTCCACGGTCCTCCCGGACTCGGCAAGACGACGCTGGCCCATATCATCGCCAACGAGATGGGCGTGAACATGAAGGTTACGTCCGGCCCCGTCCTGGACAAGCCGGGCGACCTGGCCGGACTGCTGACCTCGCTGGAAAGCGGCGACGTCCTGTTCATCGATGAAATCCACCGCCTGTCTCCGGAAGTGGAGGAATACCTGTACTCGGCGATGGAGGATTATGTCATCGACATCATGATTGACAAGGGCCCCGGCGCCCGGTCCGTCCGGATTACCCTGAACCCCTTCACGCTGGTCGGTGCCACGACGCGGAGCGGCCTGCTGACGGCGCCGCTCCGGGAGCGGTTCGGTATCAACTGCGCGCTGGAATATTATGATAAAGAGGACCTTAAGCATATCGTCAAGCGCAGTTCCGGCATCCTCGGGGTCGCCATCGAGGAAAATGCCGCCGAGGAAATCGCCCTGCGGAGCCGCGGTACGCCGCGTATCGCCAACGCGCTGCTGAAGCGCGTGCGGGATTTCGCGCAGGTCGTCGGCGACGGGCATATCGACCTGGAAATCGCCCGTTTCGCCCTGAACAAGCTGAAGATCGACAAGCGGGGACTGGATTCCATCGACAACAAGATCCTCCGGACCCTGATCACGAAATTCAAGGGCGGTCCGGTCGGCGTAGGGACGCTTGCCACGGCCATCAGCGAGGATACCGGGACGCTGGAAGAGGTCTATGAGCCTTTCCTGATCAAGGAAGGATTCATCATGCGGACCCAGCGCGGGCGCATCGCCACCGAAATGGCGTATCAGCACCTGGGCCTCGTCAGTTATTATACACCCAAACAGACGGACGAAGAGAATGGAACGCTGTTTTAGATACCTGCTCTCCGCCGCCCTTCTGCTGGCCGCCGTGCCCGCCTTCGCCTGTACTTCCGTGATTGTCTCCGGGGCGAAATCGCCGTCGGGGCGTCCCGTGATGATGAAGCACCGGGATACGGGGACCCTGGACAACCGGATGGCCCGTTTCGAGGGGGAGAAGTATGCCTTCATCGGGCTGGTTAACAGCGACATGGATCCGGAGAACCCGGAAGTGTGGGCCGGTTCCAACACGGCCGGTTTCTGTATCATGAATACCGCGGCCTACGACCTGAAGGACGACCAGGTTCCCGAGAGCCGGATGGACCGGGAGGGCTTTCTGATGTACCGGGCCCTGGAAATCTGCGCGAATCTCGCTGATTTCGAGAATTTTCTGGATACGTTGCAGCGACCGATGGGCGTTGAGGCCAATTTCGGGGTCATCGATGCCCATGGCGGCGCCGCCTATTATGAGGTAAACAACCGGGTATGGTACAAGTTTGATGTGAATAAGGATCCGGAGGGCTGGCGCGTCGTAACGAATTTCACGCAGCACGGCCGGAAGGAAGACCGGAAGGGCGTGGACCGTTACGAGAAGGCGCGTGCCCTGATGAAAACTTGCGGGAAGGGCGTTTCCGGTGACATCTGGTGCGACCATGCGTGGCTGATGAACCATATTTCCCGGAGCGGAAGTCCCATCCTCCGGACCATCACCTCCGCCTGCGTGGTGTTTGAAGGCGTGGCGCCGGGACAGAACCCGCAGCAGACGGTCATGTGGACCGCGCTGGGATGGCCGGCTGCGACGGTGTATGTGCCCCTGATGCCGTTCTGTTCCGATGCGATTCCGTCCTGCCTGGGCGGGGAGGGCGAAAGCGGGAAAGCGCTCTTCTGCAGCAATTCCCTGAAGTGGAAGGAAGCCGGTACAGATGTATCCGCGGCCGTCCGGAAGACTGAGCAGATGATCGATTCCCGTTTTTCTTCGCTGTTCGTCCGCTGGACCTCCGGAAAGGTATCCGATTACCACTTCATCGTGGGATACCGTTCCCTGATGCAGCGGATCCGGAAGGAATATGAGCGGAATTTCGTTGCGCTTTTGCCGAAAAATGCGTAAACTTGCATGCTTATTCGAATAAACAACTCCATAAACCTAACAAAATGGCCGATCCGAAATTAATTTCCAAGATTCCTGAAGGGCCGCTCGCCGAGAAATGGACCCGGCGCAAGTCCGAAATCAGGATCGTCAGTCCCAACAACAAGCGGAAACTCGAGGTAATCGTCGTAGGTACCGGTCTTGGCGGTGCATCTGCAGCGGCTTCTCTCGGAGAACTCGGATACAATGTCAAGATCTTCTGTATCAGCGATTCCCCGCGCCGTGCCCACTCGATTGCGGCGCAGGGCGGTATCAATGCTGCGAAGAACTACCAGAATGACAACGACTCCGTGTACCGCCTTTTCTATGATACCATCAAGGGTGGCGACTACAGGAGCCGCGAAGCCAATGTCTACCGGCTCGCGGAAGTGAGCGCCGCCATCATAGACCAGTGCGTAGCCCAGGGTGTTCCGTTTGCGCGTGAGTACGGCGGCTATCTGGCGAACCGCTCCTTCGGCGGTGTCCAGGTCAGCCGTACGTTCTATGCCCGCGGACAAACCGGCCAGCAGCTCCTGCTCGGCGCCTATGCTTCCCTGAACAAGGAAATCGCCGCAGGAACCGTCAAGAGCTATCCCCGTCACGAGATGCTGGACCTCGTGATCATCAACGGCCAGGCCAAGGGAATCATCGCCCGCAACCTCGTGACCGGTGAAATCGAGCGTTTCGGCGCCCATGCGGTGGTGCTCGCTACCGGCGGCTATGGAAATACCTATTTCCTTTCCACCAATGCGATGAATTCCAACGGTTCCGCCGCCTGGCAGTGCTACAAGAAGGGAGCCTTCTTCGCCAATCCCTGCTTTGCGCAGATCCATCCCACCTGCATTCCGGTCCACGGCGACCAGCAGTGCAAGCTGACCCTCATGTCCGAGTCCCTGCGCAACGACGGCCGGATCTGGGTGCCGAAGAAGATGGAGGATGTGATGAAGCTCCGCAAGCATGAAATCAAGCCTTCCCAGATTCCGGAAGAAGACCGTGACTATTATCTCGAGCGCCGGTATCCCGCTTTCGGCAATCTGGTTCCGCGCGACGTCGCCTCGCGTGCCGCGAAGGAGCGCTGCGATGCCGGATACGGTGTGAACGAGACCGGCCTTGCTGTGTTCCTCGACTTTGCGGATGCCATCAAACGGCTTGGACATCAGCGTGTTGAGGAGCGGTATGGCAACCTCTTCCAGATGTACGAGAAGATCACGACGACTTCCCCCTGGGAGGAGCCGATGATGATCTATCCGGCCATCCATTACACCATGGGCGGCCTCTGGGTGGACTATGATCTCCAGACGACCATTCCGGGCCTGTATGCCATCGGCGAGGCCAACTTCTCCGACCATGGCGGCAACCGCCTCGGTGCTTCGGCGCTGATGCAGGGTCTGGCCGACGGATATTTCATCCTTCCCTATACGATCGGCGACTATCTCTCGCACAAGTTCGCGGAGCCGAAGACCGATGTGAACGCGCCGGAATTCGACGAAGCGGAAAAAGCTGTCCGTGAGCGGATTGAAAAGCTGTTTGCCGTCAAGGGAACGGAAACGGTGGATTCCATCCACAAGAAACTCGGCCACATCATGTGGGAATATGTGGGCATGGCCCGTACCGAGGAAGGGCTCAAGAAAGGCATCGAGGAAATCAAGGCGCTCCGGGAGGAATTCTGGAAGACCGTCCGTGTTCCGGGTACCAACGAGGAATTCAACCAGGAACTCGAGAAAGCCCTCCGCCTCGTTGATTTCTTTGATATCGGCGAACTGATGGCCCGCGACGCCCTGAACCGCCGGGAATCCTGCGGCGGCCATTTCCGCGAGGAAATGCAGACCGAGGAAGGCGAGACCAAGCGTGACGATGAACACTTCATGTATGTCGCAGCCTGGGAATACAAGGGTGAAGGCGTGGAGCCGGAACTCCACAAGGAGCCGCTCAAGTACGAGAATATCAAGATTGCCACCAGAAACTACAAAGACTAATCGGATATATGGAATACAATATCAAGGTATGGCGCCAGAAAAACGCCAAGGCAAAAGGCCGTTTCGAGACGTATCACGTCACGGATGTCGAGGAGGACGCCTCCTTCCTCGAGATGCTGGACATCCTCAATGACCAGCTGATCCGCCAGGGCAAGGAACCCATTGCATTCGATCACGATTGTCGCGAAGGTATCTGCGGCGCCTGCTCGCTGTACGTGGACGGCCGTGCCCATGGTCCGGATGACCAGGTGACTACCTGTCAATTGTTCATGCGTCATTTCAAACCGGGTGCGACGATTACGGTCGAGCCTTGGCGGAGCGGTGCTTTCCCGGTCATCAAGGACCTGGTGGTGGACCGCGGCGCATTTGACAAGATCCTCCAGGCCGGCGGTTTCATCACGGTCCGTGCCGGTTCCGCGCAGGATGCGAATACGACCCTGATTTCGCATGACAATGCCGAATTGAGCATGGATGCCGCCGCTTGTGTCGGTTGCGGTGCATGCGTGGCAACGTGCAAGAACGGTTCTGCGATGCTGTTTGTCGCCGCCCGCGTCTCTTCCCTTGCCCTGCTGCCGCAGGGGAAGCCGGAGGCCGCCCGCCGCGCCCGTGCGATGGTTGCGAAGATGGATGAACTCGGCTTCGGCAACTGCACCAATACCCGCGCCTGCGAGATGGAATGCCCGAAGCATGTGACCATCGATCACATCGCCCGGTTGAACCGGGAATACCTGAAGGCCCGTTTCAGCGAATAGGACCTACCAGAGGAAATTGTTGAAGGGATATCTTCCCGCGTGAATCTCCGCAACCATCTTGTAGATGTCGTTGCGGAGTTTTTCTATGCCGGTCTTTTTAATGGCGGAAATGAAGATGCAGGGCGTCTTTTCCTGGGCGATCCAGCTGTTCTTGAGTTCTTCGAGGGTCCGGTGTTCCGGTCCTTTGGGCTCCAGGGAAAATTCGTCGTATTCTTCGTGTGTGTAGTTGTCTATCTTATTGAATACCACATACACAGGTTTGTTGGCGGCACCGATGTCCCGGAGGGTTTTTTCCACGACGGCCATCTGTTCCTCGAAGTCGGGGTGGGAAATATCGACGACATGGACGAGGATATCCGCCTCCCGGACCTCGTCCAGCGTACTTTTGAAGGCTTCGACGAGCTGGGTCGGAAGTTTCCGGATGAATCCGACCGTGTCGCTGAGGAGGAAAGGAACATTCTCGATCACGACTTTGCGGACGGTGGTATCCAGGGTGGCGAATAATTTATTCTCGGCAAATACGTCGGATTTGGCCAGCAGATTCATCAGGGTGCTCTTGCCGACGTTGGTATAGCCGACGAGGGAAAGGCGCACCAGGGATCCCCGGTTGCTCCGTTGCGTAGCCATCTGCCTGTCGACCTTTTTCAGGTCTTCCTTCAGTTTGGTGATCCGTTCCTTGACGATCCGGCGGTCCACTTCAATCTGGGTTTCACCCATGCCGCCGCGGGTGCCCATACCGCCGCGCTGGCGTTCGAGGTGGGTCCACATGCCTGCGAGGCGCGGAAGCATATACTGGTAGCGGGCCAGTTCCACCTGCATTTTTGCCGAGGAGGTCTTGGCCCTTTGTGCGAAGATTTCCAGGATCAGGCTTGTCCGGTCGATGATGTGGCTGCAGGGAATTTCCTTTTCGATATTGCGCTGCTGGATGGGACTGAGTTCATCGTCGAAGATCACGTAGGTGATTTCGTTTTCTTCGCAGTATGTCTTGATTTCCTGTAATTTACCCGTTCCGATGTAGGTGGCTTTGTAGATACGGTCGAGTCGCTGGACGAATTTCTTGTCTCCCACGGCTCCGGCCGTTTCGGCCAGGAACTGGAGTTCATCCAGGTATTCCATCGTTTTTCTTTCTCCGCCCTTTTCCAGGACCACGCCCACAAAGACGGCCTTTTCGGTCTTTATTTCGCTCATAGACTGCAAAAGTAGTGATTATTTTGTATTTTTGCGTGCAAATTCACTGTGACATGGTTTCTTATTTCAAGGAAGACACGAAGTTTGATTTCAAGGAAAAACGACTGACCAACCGGTGGCTGAAACTGGTCGCCGAGAGTGAGATCCGCCGTCTCGGAGATATTTCTATTATATTTTGTTCCGATCATTATATATTGGATATTAATATAAAATATCTGCAACACGATTATTTTACGGATATTATTACCTTCGATTATTGCGAGGGGGATACCGTCTCCGGCGATCTGTTTATCAGCGTGGATTCCGTCCGGGAAAATGCCGCTTTCTATGGGGTTGAATTCGCGGATGAACTGAACCGGGTCATTGTCCATGGAATCCTTCATTTGATTGGATATGACGACCATTCCGAAGAGGATATCCGGGAAATGCGCGCCAAGGAAAACTATTACCTTTCCCTCCGGGAACTCGTGTAGGATGGATTTCGATGTCATTGTCGTAGGCGGCGGGCATGCCGGGTGCGAAGCTGCGATGGCTGCTTCCCGGATGGGTTCTTCCGTCCTGCTCGTTTCCATGGACATGAACGGCTTCGCCAAAATGTCCTGCAACCCGGCCGTCGGCGGGATTGCCAAAGGGCAGATTGTCCGTGAAATCGATGCGCTCGGCGGGTATATGGGTATTGTCACGGATGCTTCCACCCTGCAATTCCGTATGCTGAACCGTTCCAAGGGTCCTGCCATGTGGAGCCCGCGTGCCCAGTGTGACAAGCGAGCGTTCTGTACGAATTGGCGGAAACTGCTGGAAAGCAACACCCGTTTACGGATTTATGCAGACATTGTGACTGGTTTCCTTTTTGAAGGAGACAGGGTTTGCGGCGTCCGTACCATGACCGGTGCTGTATTCCATTCCCGTGCCGTTATCCTTACGGCAGGCACTTTCCTGACCGGTCGTTTGTTTATTGGACAGACTTCCTTCGAGGGAGGCCGGATCGGGGAACAGTCTTCTTACGGCATCACGGAAGAACTTGTACAGCGGGGAATTCCTACGGACAGGATGAAGACGGGTACTCCCCCGCGGATTGATATCTCTTCCGTGGATTTAAGTCGGCTACCTGTCCAGGAAGGGGACTCCGCTCCGGATAAGTTTTCTTTCCTCCCCTACCTTTCCACTGCGCAGAACGGAACGCCCCAGAAACATTGCTACATTGTCCATACGAATGAGGCGGTCCACGATATCCTGCGCTCCGGTTTTTCCGAATCGCCCATGTTTACCGGGATGATCCAGGGAAAAGGGCCGCGTTATTGTCCGAGTATCGAGGATAAACTCCGTACATTTGCCGATAAGGATTCACACCAGCTTTTCCTGGAACCGGAAGGCAGGAATACGCAGGAATATTACCTGCAAGGATTTTCCTCTTCCCTCCCCTTGCAGGTCCAGTTGGATGCCCTGCATGCGATTGAAGGTTTGGAAAATGCTGTTATCTATAAGCCGGCCTATGCTGTCGAATACGACTATTTCGACCCGGTTTGCCTGAAACCGACGCTCGAATCCAAACTGGTTCCGGGCCTCTATCTTGCCGGCCAGGTCAATGGTACGACGGGGTATGAAGAAGCGGCTGCGCAAGGTTTGATGGCTGGTATCAATGCGCATCTGGCCCTTCATGAAAAGGATCCTTTCATCCTTCGCCGGGATCAGGCTTACATCGGCGTCCTGATTGATGACCTGATTACGAAGGGAGTTGATGAACCTTACCGCATGTTTACGTCCCGGGCTGAATACCGTATCCTGCTGCGGCAGGATAATGCCGATGCGAGGTTGACGGAGCGCTCCTATCAGCTTGGGCTTGCCGATTCGTTCCGGTATGAATATACGTGCAGGAAATATGATTCCGTCCGGGATATGCTCGCATTTGCCGAGGATACGAAGGTTCGGGCGGATGTAGTGAATCCTTACCTGGAGTCCATCGGATCGCAGCCTTTGAGTGAATCCAGAAAGATGGCCGATCTTATCGCGCGTCCTGAAGTCAAGATTGATTCTATCCTTTCTTTTGTTCCACGTGGAACAAATTTAATTCAAAAGGTGTCTGTTCCTTCTGTCAAGGATACGCTGCAATACCAAGATCGTCCGGCGTTGGATCGTTTGAATGACCATGAAGGAAACAATGCCCTGTTGGATGCCTCCTACCTCCTTCAGTCCAATACAGGTTATCCGCTTTCGCTTTTGGATGATTCCCGGATGGATTGTACCGTGGATGCGGATTATCGTCGACAGGTTTTGGAGTCGGTGGACACCTATATAAAATATAAAGGGTACATAGAGCGGGAAGAACGGCAGGCGGAGAAACTGTCTCGTCTGGAATATATCCGGATTCCTGCATCCTTTGATTTTTCAGCAATCAGCAGTCTTTCCATCGAATCCCGGCAGAAACTGAATAAATACAGGCCCGAGACAATTGCTCAGGCCTCCAGGATTCCCGGGGTCTCCCCCGCCGATATTTCCGTTTTATTAGTCTATTTTGGTCGATAATTGTTCCACGTGGAACAATATCTGTTATAGAAGAGGTTGTTTGTTCCTGAAACCTGTGGCCGCCCATGGCCACATGAATGGGAGGGGCCCAAACTTGTTTGGGAGGGACGGAGCGAAGCGGAGGGTTTCAGGAATAAATAACCTCTTCTGAATAAGGATTATCACAGCCTTTTGAGCGCGGCTTTGATGATTTCTTCCACCCGTGCGGAGGGATTCTCTTTCAGGATAAGCGGAATCACCTTGTTGATATTGGCTTTCGTGAAGCCGAGCATGACCAGTGCGGTGGTTGCTTCTTCGACCAGTGCGTTGTTTTCCTGCCTGAAGATGACACCCGTGTCGCTTCCGCCCCCTTTGACAATCTTGTCCTTGAGTTCCAGAATAATCCTTTGCGCGCTTTTTACACCCAACCCCTTGATGCTCTTGAGCCGGTTGACATCCTCCGAAAGGATGGCATTGCGCAGTTCGTCTGCGGTCAGCGACGAGAGCATCATCCGGGCCGTCGCCGCGCCTATTCCGGTTACGCTGATCAGTAGCCGGAACAGTTCCCGTTCGTCTTTGGTAGCGAACCCGAAATAGAGTTCCTCGTCTTCCCGGAGATAGTGGTGGATGTATGCAACCGTTTTTTCCTGGTTCTGCATGGCTTCGTATGTCTGCAGGCTGATCAGGATGCTGTAACCGATGCCCCCGCACTCCAAAATGAGTTCGGCGGGGTTGATTTCGATGATGGTTCCTTTGATGTAGTCGATCATAATGATGCAAAAATATGGCTTTTTCACGTCAAATAAAAGAAAGCTTTCGTAAATTTGCAGACTTATGAACGCGAAGGAAATCAGAGACCGGTTCCCTGCTTTGCAGCGGAGTGTGCACGGAAGACCCTGGGTCTATCTGGACAATGCTGCCACCTCCCAGCGCCTGCAGGCTGTCCTTGACTGCTGGATGGAAATGAACATTCAGAAGAATGCCAATATCCATCGGGCCGTCCATACGGTAGCGGTCGAGGCAACCGAGGCTTTTGAATTCACCCGGGATTTCGTCGCTTCCCTCCTCCATGCTTCCCGGGAAGAGATTGTCTTTACCTCGGGAGCGACCGCTTCCCTCAATCTGGTCGCCTCCTGTTTCGGCGAAGCGTTTATCGGGGAAGGAGATGAAATCCTCGTTTCCGAAGCGGAGCATCATTCCAACCTGGTTCCCTGGCAGATGCTTTGTGCGCGCAAAAAGGCGGTCCTGAAGCCCGTGAGAATCGAGAATTCCGGTGCCCTCCTGCCCGATACGTTGGAAAAATGCATTTCTGAGCGAACGAAAATAGTAGCTATCTCTCACATTTCCAATGTGTTAGGTATTATAAACCCTGTAAAGGATCTGGTAGCTGTCTGTCACAGAAAAGGCATTCCGGTCCTGGTTGACGGTGCGCAGGGCATGGTTCACCAGGCGGTTGACGTCGCGGACCTGGATTGTGACTTTTATGTGTTCTCCGGACACAAACTTTTCGCCGCGACCGGGACGGGGGTATTGTACGGGAAAAAGAAATGGCTGGACCGGCTGCCGCCTTACATGGGTGGGGGAGAGATGATCGAGACCGTCCGTTTCTCCGGGACGACCTATGCCGCAGCCCCGGGTCGGTTCGAGGCCGGGACGCAGAACATCGCCTCCATCCCGACGCTCGTTCCTGCCCTGGAGTTTTTGCACACCGTCCAGCAGGATGCCGAAACCGTTTCGGAGCAGCAGGCCATCACGGCGTACATGCTCGACGCCCTCCAGTCGGATGAACGGATCCGCCTGTATGGTGTTCCACGTAGAACGGAAGAGAAGATTCCCCTGTTCTCGTTCACGGTGACAGGCGCCCACCATGAGGACCTGGCACTGATTCTGGACAAAATGGGGATCGCCGTCCGGTCCGGACAAATGTGCGCGGAACCGCTCATGGACCGTTTCGGCGTTACGGGAATGCTCCGCGCCTCCTTTGCTCCGTACAATACGATGGAGGAGGCCGTGTATTTCATGCAATCGTTGAACAAAGCAATCAAAATGTTGGTATGAGCAGTTTGGAAGAAAGAAAGGCCGCCGTCCTGGAGGAATTCTCGATGTACGACGAGTGGCTGGATAAATATGAATACCTGATCGAACTCGGGAAATCCCTGGAGGCCTACCCGGAGTCGGAGAAAACGGACGACAAGATGATCAAAGGGTGCCAGTCCCGCGTCTGGCTGAACCATTGGATGGATGGGGGAAAGCTCTATTTCGGAGCGGACAGCGACGCCATCATCACCAAGGGGATCATCTCCCTGCTGATCCGTGTCTATTCCGGCGCGACGCCCGCCGAGATTGCGGCGGATGATTTTGCATTCATTGCGGACCTGGGCCTGAAGGAGAATCTCTCCCCGACCCGGGCGAACGGACTGGTTTCCATGATGGAGACCATCCGGAAAACAGCGGAAGGATATGAATAAGGAAGAAACTGGAAACCAGGATGTTTTGACTGCCGAGGATGCCAAGGCGCTGGCTCCGCTGTATGCCGACGTGATCCTGGCGCTCAAGCAGGTCTATGATCCCGAGATCCCGGTCAACATCTATGACCTGGGATTGATTTATGAACTGAATATCAACAAAGCCCGCGAGGTCTCCATCCTGATGACCTTCACGGCGCCGAACTGCCCGATGGCCGATGAAGTGCTGAACGATGTCAAGATCAGCGTTGAAGAAGTCCCCGGGGTTGCTTCCTGCAAGATCGACCTGACCTTCGACCCGGTTTGGGACCGCAGCATGCTGTCCGAAGAGGCGAAGGTGGAACTGGGGCTTGAGGATTACGAGGAATAATGGCCTTTATCAACGTCTATTTCGGTCTGGGCAGCAATGTCGGCGACCGTCTCCGGAACATCGGGACGGCGGTCCGGATGCTGGACGAGGCGCTGGGTTCTCCCCATACGGCCCTGTCCCGCATCATGGAAACGGAGGCCTGGGGATTCGAGGGCGCGGACTTTCTCAATGCCTGCATCCGTTACCGCATCCACCGGAAGGGAACACCGGAAGAACACGGTCATGAACTGCTCCGGATCTGCAAGGGGATTGAAGCCGCCCTGGGGCGGCAGGAAGCCGTGATTTTCGATGGGGAGGGGAGAAGGGTTTACCAAAACCGGACCATGGACATCGACATCCTTTTCTATGGAAAGGAGCGTATCGTATCGGATGACCTGGTGGTCCCGCATCCGCTGATTGCCCGGCGCCCTTTCGTCATGGTTCCGCTGCTGGAAGTCGTCCGCCCGGATTTGAAGGCCGTTTTTCCGGAAATCTTCGTCCCGGAAAGCCGCTGAAACGCCGATGCAACGGGATGTAACGGTTAGTTTCTTTGTAAATAATTAATAATCATCGTTTTAAACTAATGTAAATGTAACGCTTTTTCGATCCGGAGAAGCGTTGCCTATCCCGAACTTTGCCCCGCAATGGATGATTTGCGGACAAGGACAGGGAAGAATGGATGGAAAAACTTCCTCGGGAGGATTTTCCGGGCCGGGCGGAAACGCCGGGAACGGGAGGAAACCCTCCTCCGCCTGTCCGTTGCCAACCGGGATTTGACCGAGGCCGTCCGCGCCCTTTATCTGGAAAGGCTTCATCTGCTCGACGATCTCGCCACCCTCTATTTCGACCTTCGGGAGGATGACGCAACCCTGCTTCGGAAAAAGGACCGGACCCGGGAGGAGGTTTTGATGGATTTCCGGAGACGGATCCGCTCTCTTTGCGGAAAAGAAAGCATGCTGCAGGGCCTTGCCCGGACCGTTGACATGATGAAAAACGGCGTTGCAACGCTGCTGAAGAAGGATTTTCCGAAAATGCAGCCGGAAGAGCGGACGCTGCTTCTGCTGCTGTATCTGGAGGCGGGACCGGATGTGGTGGCCTGTTTTTCCGGCAAATCCTCCGGGACGGTCCGTTCGGTCAAGAGCCGTTTTCTCAAGAAGCTGGCGCAGGCCGACCTGCCGGAGGCGGACAAAGAAATTCTGCGCACAAGTTTCCAAAAACGCGGATAACTCCGCAATCTTTTGTAAATTTGCCCCGCAAAATCTTTAACATTATGACACAGGACGAATTATTCAAGGTGCTTGTCGCCCATTGCAAGGAGTATGGTTTCATTTTTCCCTCCAGCGAGATCTATGACGGCCTCGCCGCCGTCTATGATTACGGCCAGATGGGTGTCCAGCTCAAGAACAATATCAAGAATTACTGGTGGGAGGCGATGACCCGCCTGAACGAGAACATCGTCGGCATCGATTCCGCCATTTTCATGCACCCCCGCATCTGGGAGGCCTCCGGCCACGTGGGTGCCTTCAACGATCCGCTCATCGACAACAAGGACTCCAAGAAGCGTTACCGCGCGGACGTGCTGATTGAGGATTTCCTCGGCAAGATCGAAGAAAAGATCGAGAAGGAGGTCGCCAAGGGCCGCAAGCGCTTCGGTGAAGCCTTCAACGAGGAGCAGTTCCGGGCCACAAACCCGAACGTTCTCCGCGAGAAGGCGAAATACGACGAGGTTCACAACCGCTATGTCGCCGCCGAAAAGGCCAATGACCTCGCCGAGTACCGCCAGATCATCATCGACAACAACATCGTCTGCCCGATCAGCGGCACCTGCAACTGGACCGATGTGCGCCAGTTCAACCTGATGTTCCAGACCTCGATGGGTTCCACCGCCGAGGGCGCCAACATCATCTACCTCCGTCCGGAGACTGCCCAGGGCATCTTTGTCAACTATCTCAATGTCCAGAAGACCGGCCGCATGAAGATTCCTTTCGGCATCGCCCAGATCGGCAAGGCCTTCCGCAACGAGATCGTCGCCCGCCAGTTCATTTTCCGCATGCGGGAATTCGAGCAGATGGAGATGCAGTTCTTCATCAAACCCGGCACCGAACTCGACTGGTTCGCCAAATGGAAGGAAACGCGCATGAAGTGGCATGTCAACATCGGCATGGGGGCGGAGAATTACCGTTTCCATGACCATGAGAAACTGGCCCACTATGCCAACGCCGCGACCGACATCGAGTTCAATTTCCCCTTCGGTTTCAAGGAGCTCGAAGGCATCCACAGCCGGACCAACTTCGACCTCGGCAACCACCAGAAATTCTCCGGCAAGAAGATCGAGTACTTCGATCCCGAGGAGAACGTTTCCTATACTCCGTATGTCATCGAGACGTCCATCGGCGTCGACCGCATGTGCCTGGCCGTCCTGGCCCACAGTTACACGGTCGAGAAACTCGAGAACGGTGAAGAGCGCGTCGTGATGAAGATACCGGCCCCGCTCGCCCCGATCAAGGTCGCGGTCATGCCGCTCGTCAAGAAAGACGGCCTGCCGGAGGTGGCCCAGAAGGTCGTGGACCTGCTCAAGTACGACTTCTCCTACCAGTACGACGAAAAGGATTCTATCGGCAAGCGCTACCGTCGCCAGGACGCCATCGGCACGCCCTTCTGCGTGACGGTGGACCATGAGACCCTCGAGGACGGGTGTGTAACGGTCCGTGACCGGGACACGATGACCCAGGAACGGGTGAAGATCGAGGCCCTGCGTGACCTGATCGACAAGCGCGTCAGCCTGACCAATCTGCTCCGGAACCTGTAGGAGCGGAAATCCGCAAGTAAAAGCCCGGGAAATCCCCGGGCTTTTTTCGTTGCCGCGTGATTTTTTATAGAAGAACTTCTTTTTCAGCAAGATAGCGCGACGAAATGACGCGCTGTTTCCGTCCCTGTTCCGGAAAGAAGCCCCCATCTTTGTCCCCGAAATGGACAAGTGGGTGGAATATGCCTTCGGCGCCGGCGGTGCGGCCGATACCGGTCTGCTCGGCCGGGCGCTGGATTATTTCCTGGGCGGAGAGGTCGAGGCCGTTGCGCGGATTTTCCCCTCCATCCGCCCCTATCAATTGCGCCGCCTCTGCCTGTTCCTCGCCGGCCTGACCGACAAGGAAACGGCGGCCGTGACAGGGGATGCGCTCCCGGCAGTCCGGGTAGCCCGCTGGCGCTTCCGGCGGAAACTGGCGGAGGCCGGGCCGGAAGGATGGCGCCTGGCCGGCCGGATTGCCCGCCGGGAGGAAGAGGGAGGGGAGGGATGAAGGCGGTAATGGGGTTTATCCTGGCCGTTTGGGCGGCCTTGTTGCCCGTTGCGATTGTTTCCGGGACAGAGCAGCACGGGCGGACTTCTGCGGCCGTTTCGTTCCCTTCCGGCCCTTTATCCGCCGGTTCGTCGGATTCTTGCGTTTGGGCCGCCGGGCCGCCGGATTCCCTGCGGATCATGTTCTGGAATCTGGAAAACTTCTTTGATTTCCGGAATGACAGCACCAGCGTTTCCGATGCGGAATTCTCCTCCCGCGGGGCGCGGCACTGGACCCGGAAGCGCTTCTATACCAAGTGCAACGCTGTCGCAAAGACGCTGTTATGGGCAGGGCTGCCGGAGATAGCCGCCTTCGCAGAAGTGGAAAACGCGTTCGTTCTCCGGCGGCTTGTCGCCGCGACGCCGCTCTATAAAAGTTCCTATCTTCCGGTCCATTTCGACGCTCCGGACCCCCGCGGCATCGACGTCGGGCTCCTCTATCGGGGGAACCGGCTGAAACTGCTGGAATCCAGGCCCATGCATGTGTACCGGCCGGAATGCCCGGATTCCCTGCTCCTGACGCGGGACATCCTGCTCACCCGCTTTCTCCGGCGGTCCTCCGGCTTCGAATTCTACCTGCTGGTCTGTCACCTTCCCTCCAAATACGGAGGCGTTGCGGCATCTGCACCGAAGCGCGCCGCAGCCGTCCGGCGCCTCCGCACCCTCGTCGATTCCCTGTCGGTACAACCCGCCGGTGCGGTCGCCCCCATCCTGGTATGCGGCGACTTCAACGATACCCCGGACAGCCCTGTTTTCCAGCTTCTTACGCCATCGGTCACCAACCTTTCCGAGCGGCTGGCCGCCCAGGGGGAGGGCACCCTTCGCTACGCCGGCCAATGGGACTTGATCGATCAGTTCTGGGTCTCTCCCGACCAGGCGGAAACCGCGCGGATGTCCATCCTCCGCCCGCCCTTCCTCCTGACCCACGACTCCTCCCACGGCGGCCTCAAGCCCCTCCGCACCTATTCCGGCCCCCGCTACCTCGGCGGTGTCTCAGACCATCTCCCCGTCCTCCTGGCCCTCCCGCCCTAACGGGCGCGGATGCTCCAGGGGGAGAAGGTGTAGCCGGCCTCGACGCGGTCTTCGACGTCGTCGGAGAGGGCGGGGAAGAAGTCGAGGCCGGTGAGCGCCTCGAGTTCGTCGATGGAGAGGGCGCAGTCGGCGAGGTAGTAGCGCTCGGCGTCGTTGCCCATGACGAAGGCGATGGCGTGATACCGGACGCCGTCGTGGGTGAGGACCGCCTTGAAGAAGGCGTCCGGGACCACGACGTGGTCGTCGCCGATGGTTCCGTAGCGGTTTTCCCCGATGATGGGACCGGAAACGACCCAGACCTTGTCATACTCCTCGGCCCAGCGGCGGACCTGCTTCTCGAGGTATTGCCAGTCCTTGTTGTTGAGTTCCTCGCGCTGGGGGCAGATGTTCAGCAGGTAAAAGGTTTCGGCCATCGCGTCGTCGTCCCACATGAAGTCGGCGGCGGGCGCCATGTGCCCCTTGGTCCAGCCGGAACGTGTGTAATCTTCCCGCCGGGCCTGCTTCCCGCGGAAGGACAGGTCCATGCCGAAGGACTTGTCGTCCCGCGTGGAGCGCCCGAACGTCTCTTCCGCCGTGAGTTCATACGCCACCCAGTCCGGAATCAGCGTCTCGGTGTTGTAGGAACAGACATAGCCCTTGTATTCAACGATTTTCTCGCCGGTGCGCGGGGCGGGAATTTCCAGTCCTGCAGCCTCTTGGGGCGGCATTTCGCAGGAAAGCAGGAGGAGGCCCGAGAGGAAGACGGGACGGAAGGCCGGGGAGAAGGTCCGCTGCCGGCCGGGGGCGGGCAGCCGGCGGAAAAAATGCAGGAAGGATTTCATGCCGCAAATTTACCGAATTCGTCGGAAAGTAGGTGTGTTCTGCCAAAGATTTCGTATATTTGTCCTCCAGGCGGGCCATCGCCTCATGAACATGGAAACGAAAACCAATGATATGGAAATGAAGACCAGAATCCAGGAAAAATTCCAGACCCTGTTCGGCTCCGAGGGCGAGATTTTCGCCTCCGCAGGGCGCATCAACCTGATCGGCGAGCACACCGATTATAACGGCGGCTATGTTTTCCCCGGCGCCATCGACTGCGGGATCATGGCGGCCATCAAAGTCAACGGAACGGCGAAAGTGAAGGCCTATTCCCTTGATTATGATGAATATGTCGAGTTCGGCCTCGAAGAAGAGGATGTCCCGCAGCAGCCGTGGGCCCGCTATATCTTCGGTGTGTGCCGTGAGACGATCAAGCGCGGCGGCAAGGTCGCCGGCTTCGACACCGTCTTCGCCGGCGACGTTCCGCTGGGCGCCGGTCTCTCCTCTTCCGCCGCCCTCGAAAGCACGTTCGCCTATGCGCTGAACTACATCTTCTCCAACGGCATCGACATGTTCGACCTGGCGAAGATCGGCCAGGCGACCGAGCACAATTACTGCGGCGTCAAGTGCGGCATCATGGACCAGTTCGCCTCCATCTTCGGCCGGAAGGGCTCCCTGATCCGCCTCAACTGCAAGACCCTCGAATACAAGTACTTCCCCTTCGATCCGAAGGGCTATAAACTCGTTCTGGTCGATTCCTGCGTCAAGCACGAACTCGCTTCCAGCGCCTACAACAAGCGCCGCGCCTCCTGCGAGAACGCGGCCGCGGCGATCCGGAAGAACCACCCCGAGGTGGAATTCCTCTCCGACGCCAAGCGCGTGTGGCTGGACGAGGTCCGCGCCGAGATCCCGGAGGAGGATTTCCTCCGCGCCGAATATGTCATCGGTGAGGTCCAGCGCGTCCTCGACGTCTGCGACGCCCTGGAGCGCGGCGACTACGAGACCGTCGGCGAGATGATGTACCAGACCCACTTCGGCCTCAGCCGCCTCTACGAGGTCAGCTGCGAGGAACTCGACTTCCTCAACAAACTGGCCCGCAAGATGGATGTCACCGGCTCCCGCGTCATGGGCGGCGGCTTCGGCGGCTGCACGATCAACCTCGTGAAGGACGAACTCTACGACGCCTTCATCGCAGCGGCGAAGACGCAGTTCGAAGAAAAGTTCGGCCACGCCCCGAAGATTTACGACGTGGTCATCAGCGATGGCGCCCGCCGGCTGTAATCCTCGGCAGGCAATCCAATAAAATAGTGCCTTCAGGCCTTGCCAGAAGGCATTTTTCTTATTCGCCGAACATGAAAAGAATCCTGTCAGCCCTTCTTCTGTCGCTTGTTTCGTTGCTCGCGCAAGCCCAGCTGGTCTCCCTTGGTGACGACCCGGCCAAAATGCGCTGGGCAACAAGGAGCACCCGGGATTATCGCATCATCTACCCGGTTTGGGCGGATTCGCTGGCTCGCTCCTACGCCGTCCAGCTGCAGCGCTGGTATGGTCCCGTCTCCCAGACGGCAGGCTTTTCCCCGAACCAGCAATATTGCCAGCCGGTCCCGGTGATCCTTCACGCCTGCACGGGCGAGGCCAACGGCGCCGTTGTCTGGGCGCCCCGGCGGATGGACCTGTTCTCCCTTCCTGATGCCTATGGCGGGCTTGGTCCGATGCCATGGGAGCAAGCCCTCGCCATCCACGAGACGCGTCATGTGGCCCAGCACCAGTTCGCCAACGACGGCTGGTACAAAGGCTTCCATTATCTTTTCGGGGAGTTGCCGGCCTATCTGTTTGGCGGATTCATGCCCAATGCCGCCATCATGGAGGGCGACGCCGTTGTCGCCGAGACGGCCCTGACCGCCTCGGGCCGCGGCCGCACGGCCGACTTCCTCTCCTATATCCGCATGTCTTTCGACCGGGGCGACTTCCGGGACTGGTACCGCTGGCGCTACGGCTCGGCGAAATACTACACCCCGGATTATTATAAAATCGGGTACATGACTGTTGCCGGCATGCGCTTCCTATATGATTATGAAGAATTTACAGCTGACTATCTCCAACGCTTCCGGAACCCTTTCCGCTGGAACAACCTCCAGACGACGGTCAAGCGCCGCACCGGGGAAAGCTTCGACCGTGCATGGAGGAACATCGCCCTGGTGAACCGCTCCATCTGGCAAGAAAACGATCGGGCACGCGGGCCGCTCATCGACCCGCAGCCAGTCCTTCCGTCCCCGCGCCGCTTCTCCTCCTACCGCGGAACCGTCCCCTACAAGGAGGGATTCCTGGCCATCAAGGGCGCCCTGGACCAGTCCGCGACGCTGGTTTACTTCCTCGCGGACGGAGACGAGTGGGCGCTCCGGCCGTTCGCGGCCGGAACAAGCAAACTCGCCGTTTCCGGAAACCGGATCTATTGGTCCGAGTCTGTCCCTTCCCAGCGCTGGTCTCTCGCCGGAACGTCGCGGATCCGGTTCCTGGATCCGGCGCGCCCCGGAAAGATATTTGACCTGACCACATCTTCCCGCTATTTCAACCCGGCACCGTCGCCGGACGGGACGGTCCTGGCGGCTGTACAGTATCCCCTCTATGGCGGCTCCGCCCTGGTCCTCCTTTCCACGGAGGACGGCACCGTCCTGGACCAGGCGGAGGCCCCAGCCGGCGTCCAGTTCACCGAACCGGCGATTGTGGGTGAAACAATCTATCTGTCAGGTATTTCCGAAGAAGGAACCGCCCTCTATTCCTACCCGCTCTCCGAAGGCCGGATTGCCGGTCCGCGTACGGTCTGCCTGCCGCCGCAGCCGGTCAAGATCCAGCATTTGCGCGCCGACGGCGACGGTGTCCTGTTCATCTGCGACCGCACGACGGTCAACGAGGTTTACCGCTTTGACGGCAACGGCCTCGTCCAGCTGACCGCCACCCGGTACGGGGTGAGCTCCCCCGTCCGGACGGAAGACGGACTTCTGGTGATGGCACTCATGGAGGCGGGTTCGCTCCCTTCCCGCATAGTGACAGACCAGCTGCGGGGAGAACCCGTTTCCTATGAAGACAGGATGGCCTATCCTGTCGCGGACAAGCTTTCCGCCCAGGAGCAGGCCCTCGGCGGCGCTCTGCCGGAGGAGGCCCCGGAAGTGACGGAAAGCAAGCCCTATTCCAAACTCGGTCACCTGATCCACATCCATTCCTGGGCTCCGTTCTGGTACAATGGCGGCGAACTCGCCTCGTTGCAATACCAGCAATCTTTCGGGATTGCCCTCCCCGGAGCGATGGCCGTGTTCCAAAACCACCTGGGTACCGCCTCGGGCACATTCGGCGTCTCCGTGGGACCGGATCCGCTCGCCGGGGGATGGAAACCGGCCGCCCATGTCCGTTTCCGCTACAGCGGCCGTTTGCCGGTCCTGGAATGGGGACTCGATTATGGCGGACGGGTGGCGGCGGACTACCGTCTGGGGGAGTTTACAAAGGATGGCGCGGACAGTACGGATTTCGTGCGCAAGGCGGGTGACAAGCCCTATTTCCGGACGAAAGTCGCCCTCTCTGTTCCGTTGAACCTCTCTTCTGGAGGCTGGGAACGTCAATTTGAACCGCGTCTTGCCTTCGGTCTTTCCAATGATATCGTCCAGGATTACCCTTTCCAATACACGTATGATGCGGAAACGGACAGCTACAGGGATGGCGGGCCGGTTTCTCTCCCCAGCCTCTCGGAAACGGACAGTTACTTCGACCTTTCCCTCCGCTATTCGGCCGCCCTTCCGCTGGCGGAGTCGCACATTTTCCCGCGCAAGGGCGGCGGTTTCCTGACCGGCCTGCTGGTGCCGCCCGGAACGGCCGGAAGCGCTACGGTTTACGGCCGGGCGCATGCATATCTGCCCGGCTTCGGTCGTTCCGGCGCTTTCCGCCTGGTGGCGTCCGGCTATTATCGCAAAGCGCAATTCTCATTCTACCAGGACCTTCCGATCGATACGAACCCGCGCGGATTCGTCAACAGCCAGTTGCCTTTCCTTTGCAGCCTTCTGGCCCCGGCCAGTGTTTCAGTCAATCTGGATTATGCCCAGCCGCTGCTGTTTCTGGACTCGTCGGCCCTTTGTCCGTACCTGTATATCCGTAATTTTGAACTGATTCCTTTCCTGGACGTCACGTGGCTGGGGGTGCCGGAGCCCCTCTGGCAGACGGTTGCCGGCGAGGGCTATGTCCCGCGCAACCGCCGCCCCGATCCAGTCATTCTCAGCGCCGGCGTGGATATCAATATGTGCCTCCCCAAATTCCTGTTCGTCCAGAACACGCTGTCCCTCGGCGTCCGGGTGGCCTGGAACGGGGGTCCTGGCATGGCAGCGCTCCAGAAGATGATGCCGGGCACCAGCCCCTTCTATTTCGGGCTGAATGTCCGTACCGACCTGGATTTTTGACAGGAGAATCACTAAATTTGTCCAGTTAACGAAAACCGAAAACCTTCAAACGTATGAGCAAAGTCTCTGATCTCTGGAAAAAGGAAGACTGGCTGGCCGTCTGGATCGGCGCCGTCGTCATCCTTGTCGCCTGCATCGCCGTCCTGACGGGCTGGTTCGACTTCTCGGCCCTGAAATTCTCCACCTGGACGGTCGGCGAGGATGCCCCGAAAGCCGTCGCCCTCGGCACCCAGCTGGGCGCCTGGGCCTTCTGGCGCAAGCTCCTGGTGACCGTCGGCGTCCTCGGCATCCTCTTCGCCGCCGGCATCAAGCTGCAGGGCGAGGATGTGAAGAAATACATCCCGGCCTTCCTGGGCCTTTTCGCCATCGCGGTCATTGTCCGCCTCATCAGCGCGGAATTCACCCTGAACCGCTACCTGGAATGGGCCTTCTGGGCCCTTCTGGTGGGTCTTTTGATCGCCAATACGGTCGGCGTCCCGGCCTGGCTGAAGCCGGCCATCCGCACGGAATTCTACATCAAGACCGGCCTCGTGATCATGGGCTTCTCGGTCCTGTTCTCGAACATCGCGAAATTCGGTCTCTACGGCCTCGGCATCGCCTGGATCGTGACCCCGGTCGTGATCATCTTCATGTGGTGGTTCGGCACGAAAGTCCTGAAAATGACCAACAAACCGCTGGTGATAACCCTCGCTTCCGCGACGAGCGTCTGCGGCACCTCCGCCGCCATCGCGACCGGCGCCGCCTCCGGGGCGAAAAAGGACGATCTCTCGATCGCCGTCTCCATCTCCATCATCTTCACCATCCTGATGATGGTCTTCGAGCCGATGCTCATCCGGGCCTGCGGCATGAGCGCGCTCATGGGCGGCTCCCTGATCGGCGGCACGGTCGATTCCACCGGCGCCGTCGTCGTGGCCGGCACGGCCCTCGGACCGGAAGCGCAGACCGCCGCGGTGCTCGTGAAGTCCATCCAGAACATCCTGATCGGCTTCATCGCCTTCTTCGTGGCCCTCTTCTTCGCGACCCGCGTCGACCGGACCGGCACCGCGAAAGTCGGCGCCTCCGAGATCTGGGTCCGCTTCCCGAAATTCATCATCGGCTTCTTCGCGGCCTCGCTCATCGCCTCGTTCCTGATCCAGCCGGTCTTCGGCGGCGACAGCGTAAAGGCCATCAACGGGGTGCTCGACCAGTACAAGAACTGGGCGTTCGTCCTGGCGTTCACCTCCATCGGCCTGGATACCAATTTCCGGGAGATCGGCAGGCAGATGCAGGGCGGCAAGGTGCTCTGGCTCTACATCGTCGGCCAGGTGTTCAACATCCTCCTGACCCTGTTCGCCGTCTGGTTCCTGCTGTCCGGTAAGTTCTTCCCGATCCCGACGCTCAGCTAAGATGGCGGCGCGGCGCAACAGCATGAAGGTCGTGACGGTCCTTGTGGCCGTCGTCACCGTCGTGCTCGCCCTCTATATCATGGTGCACGGCCTCGGGCTCTCGCAGGAGCTGGATTTCGGGGCAGGCGCCTATTATTACGCGGACATTCCCGGTTTCGAGCGGATCTTCCGGGACGACGCCTATTCGACGACGGTCCCCCTGTGGGTCCATATCGTCCTGTTCCTCGGCTGGGGCTGGCTGATGTACCGCCTCTGGTGCCGGATCGAACAGGGCGGCAAGGAAAAACGGCACCATGACGACTGAACAGCAGGTAACATGCTCCCGTTGCGGCGGGAGCCACACCATCACGGCCTATCCGGGCATCAACGTCGCCCGCGAGCCCGACTTGAAGGCCCGGGTCCGCGACGGCTCCCTCTTTGTCTGGGAATGCCCCCGCTGCGGCGCCCGGAACCTGGTCCACGGCCAGACGCTCTATCATGATCCGGACGCCCGGATGATGGTCTGGCTACTGCCGGAGGGGGCGCTTGACGAGGCGCAGGTCCGCGCGGTCGAAGCCCAGCTCGGCGACCTCGACGGCTACACCCTCCGCCGCGTCCCCGATGCCGGCGGCCTCATCGAAAAGGTCAACCTCCAGGAACTCGGCCTGGACGATGTCGTCATGGAACTCTGCAAGTATGTCACCCGGCTGGAACTCGCTGACAGCGAGAAGAATCCGGCTCTTATTGACGTTCCTTTCCGCTTCTATCGGATGGACGGTCCGGACGGACGGATTACCTTTTCCTACCCCCTGGAGGGGCGGATGTTCCTCGCCGAAACGCCTTTCCGCACGTACGAAGACTGCCGGGGCATCATCCAGCGGAATCCCGCCATGCAACCCCCCGCCGGCCGTTTTTCCGTCGTCGATCCGGCCTGGATCGGCCGCTTCTTCCGCTAGATATGAGACCGAAACGCCTGATCCTGCTGCTGATGGCCGGGTTCCTCGCCGGGACCCAGGCCTCCGCGCAGTTCATGCTTTTCGGAGAGGACCCGGCCCGGATCCGCTGGCGCCAGGCGGAGTCAAAGGGATACCGGCTGATCTACCCCGAGGGGGCGGATTCGCTCGCACGGACCTATCTCGGCCTGCTGGAACAGTACCGGCCGGTGGTCGGGGCGAGCCTGGGAATGATGCCGGGCCAATACCAGCGGCGGCCGCTTCCCGTCCTGCTCCATGCCTACTATCCCTATGCCAACGGCTCCGTGGGCTGGGCGCCGCGCCGGATGGACCTGTACACGGTACAGGAGCCGTACGACGCCGACCCGACGCCGTGGCCGCTGCAACTGGCGGTCCATGAATCGCGGCATGTCTCCCAGATGCAGTTCGGCTACCGGAAACCGCTGGGTTTCGGGAAGTACATCGCGGGGGAGATGTGGCACGGCCTGTTGGTGGGGCTGTACATGGATATGCCTGTGTTTGAGGGAGATGCCGTTGTCGCGGAGACGGCGCTGACCGCTTCCGGGAGGGTGCGCACCGCGGATTTCCTCAATTATTACCAGGTCGCCTTCGACGCCGGAGACTGGCGGAACTGGTACCAGTGGCGCTACGGCTCCTTCAAACGGAAGGCACCGAATTACTACACGACCGGGTTCATGGCTTTCGGCGGGATGCGGGCCTTCTATGACCGTCCTTCTTTCTCCAGGGACTATTACGACGACATCCTGCGCCGCCCGATCCCGTACCGGAACCTGCAGCGTTCCATGGAACGGGTCTCCGGGGAATCCTTTTCCCGGACCTGGCGGCATATCCAGGAGGAATTCCACGCTGTCTGGACAAAGGAAGCGGAAACCCGCGCGCCTTTCCTTCCGGCGGCCCAGCTCACGGAAACGCCTGAGTTTGAGACGAATTACGAAGGCCTCGCCGTGCTGGACGGCGCCTTATATGCGCTCAAGCGCGGCAAGGTCCAGGCCCGGCGGCTGGTCCGTTTCGATCCGGACGGTGCCACCCCGGGATGGAAGGAAACGGACTGCGGCCCGTTCGCCGGCCATACCAGCGTCCTCCAGGCCGATCCGGTGCGGCACCGGCTCTATTGGTCGGAAACGGTGGATGACAAGCGCTGGAGCCTGGCCGGGACCTCGCGGATCCGCTGGATGGGCACGGACGGGGTGCGGCACGACCTGACAGCCCGGAGCCGCTATTACAACCCGGCCCCGTCGCCGGACGGAGCACTTGTCGCCGCGGTGGAGTACCCCTATGAAGGCGGCACGCCGCTGGTCCTTCTCGATGCCGGGGACGGGAGCGTCCGGACCCGTTATCCCGCGCCTTCCGGCGTGCAGCTGACAGATCCGGCCTGGCTGGACGGGACGCTGTACGCACTGGGAATCGCGGAGGGCGGATTCGGCCTCTGGAGGCATTCAGAGGCCGGTTGGGAGGAATGTCTCCGGCCCACCATCCAGAAGATGCGGCAGCTGGAGGCCCGCGACGGGCGGCTGACCTACATCTCCGACCGGAATGGCGTGAATGAATACTATGCCTATGATCCCGCGAGCGGAAAGGCCGAGCAGCTGACCAGCACCCGCTACGGCGGGAAGGACTATGCCTTTGCCGGCGACGGGTTGTTCTTCACGGCGCTGTCGCAAAACGGGCAGGCCGTTTTCCGGGCGGAGGCCGGCGACCTGCATCCCCTTTCCGTCGATCCGCTGCAGGTCCATGCATGGGAAGTCGCGGACACGCTTTCATCCCAGGAACGCGCCTTCACGGAGCCCCTCCCCCCCGCGGCGCCCTCCGGCGAATTCGTCTCCAGGCCCTACCGCAAGGCGCTGCACCTGCTGCATTTCCACTCCTGGCTCCCGGTCTATTTCAATTACGACGCGGTGGGGTCGATGAGTTTCGACCTGACCTACAACACGGCCTCGCCCGGCGCGACCGGCTTCTTCCAGAATGACCTGGGAACGGCGACGGGCTTTGTCGGCTATTCCGCCCACAAGGATCCGTATGCCTCCGGACACTGGCGCCATTCGCTGCACGGAAAGTTCACATACTCAGGACTTTATCCTGTCTTTGAGGCATCGTGGAGTTTCAACGACCGGGCGGCCGTCCGGGACGTCCGGCGGACGGAACGCTCGACGGGGGAGACCATGACCCTCGGCTTCCTCTCGGAAACCCTTCCGGCCTTTTCCGGCAGTCTCCGGACCTATGTCCCCCTGACCTTCAACAAAGGCGGTATCCTGCGCGGATTCATCCCGCAGCTGCGGTGGACCTTCGGGAACGACGTCTTCTACACCGGAAACTTCACGATAGACGGCACCCGTTTCTTCGGCGCTTCCCGGCCGTCCACCTTCGTCGGGCACACCCCCGGGAAGAATGTCCTTTTCCAGACCCTGACCGCCTCCGTCCGGGGTTATTCGATGCTCCCGACGGCCTCCAGCCAGGTCTATCCCCGTTTCGGCATCGGCGCCGAAGCCGGTTTTCATGTCCGGCTCGCGCTGTCCCACCTGTATTCCCCTAGCCTCTACGGCTACCTCTACGGCTACCTTCCCGGTTTCCGTCCTGAACAGGGCCTCCGCCTCTCGGCCATCGCCCGGCAGGTGCTCGAACCTGCTGCGGAAATCCCTTATCTGTCGGTCGTTACCTATCCTCGCGGCTATACGGCCGCCGCCGCGTCACGCGCGTTCGGCAATGCCGCTTTCGATGCCAAAATCACGGCGGATTACGCCATCCCCCTCTATTTCGGCGACATCTCCGTCCTCTCCCCGGCCGTCTATATCCGGAATTTCCTCCTGATCCCCCATGTGGACTTCACCCTCTTCCGGGGAAGGACCCGCCTGGACGGGACCTCTTCTCCGGCGGACCCGGTCGCGCCGTCGGGAACGCTCTTCTCCGCAGGTTTCGACCTGACCGTCGAGACCGGGAACATCCTCTGGGTCCCCTTCGACGGATCCTTCGGCGTGACCGTCGACGTCCTTGCAGGGAACGCCTATCCCCTTACGGGCGCCAAACGCCTCTATTTCGGCGCCCTTTTCAGTGTGGACATTTAGGAATTGTAGGAATTGTGAAATAATAACCTGCATCACCGGTGGCATTTACCCGGATAGGGCTGCGAAGCAGCAGACACCGGTAATGCAGGTTATTATTTCTGTTTCACGTTCTGTTTCACGTTCTGTTTCACGTTCTGTTTCGCTTTCTGTTTCACTTCCTGTTTCACTTCGTCTCCGGGCGAAGATAACGGGCCACAGTTCCGCAGTTCCGCAGTTCCGCCGGATGACCGGAATTACCAGATTTGCCTGGATTGCCGGTTGACGGAGGGAATTGGGAATCCGGGAGAAAAACGTATCTTTGCAGGAAAGAGAAAATGAAATGAACCACCGAAACTTACTGCATGCGGCGGCGCTGTTTTCCCTGGCTCTCTTGCTGTGTGCCTGTCCGCAGGTCGAGCCGGTCACTCCCGACGGCCCGGACGGCCCGGAGAACCCCGACACGCCGGAAAACCCGGACACCCCGGCCGGGGAGTATTTCCGGCTGAAGCAATACAACTACGATACCGGGCGCCACGATCTCGATCCGCCGGAGCTGATCGTCTTCGGCCCCCAGGGAGACGATTTCGCGGCGATGATGGTCGAAACCAACATCGACGACTGGACCGTCACCAGCACGGAGTCCTGGTGCAAGGCCGAACGATACAGCGGCATGCTGTCCATCATGGCGGAGCAGTACGGAACCGGGAACCAGCAGTTGTATCCGCGTTCCTGCGAAGTCCGGATCAAGGCGGGGAAGGTGTACGACGGCGTCATCACCGTGGCCCAGGAGAGCAGCAAGTATCCGCTGATCTACACGCCGGGCAACCGGAGCGAATACAGCCTGCCGTCCTCCGGCGCCCCGCTGGACATCTATATCATTGCGACGGCCTATGACTGGCAGATCCGGAATCCGCACGACTGGATCAAGGCGGAGAAGATCAACCGTACGACGCTGCGGGTCAGCGCGATACCCGGTGAAACGCAGCAGAAACGCTCCGGGGAGATCATCCTGTTCTCGGTGGCGGATGCCGAGCCGAAGCCGCTCCGGTACTGCTCGATCACGCTCACGGAGGGCGATCCCGACCTGACGGGAGAGGGATATGGATATGGAAACAACCTTGGTTGGGATTAAAGGAGGAAGGCCATGAAAAAGAAGATCACGACAGTTCTCGTCCTGCTGGCTGTTTTCTCCTGCAGCAGGGAATCCTATGAACCGGCGGTTCCGGAAGGACCCTGCGAAATCAAGGCGGATATCGATCCCGACGGGCCCGGGACCCGGACGATCCTCCTCGACAATCCGGGCGTGCGGATGGATGCCGCCTGGACGGGCGGAGACAGGATCGGCCTTGCCGGGACAAGCGGTGCCGCCGTCCTGTTCCAGGTCGCGGCGGAGGACATTGCAAGCAATGGGAAAAGCGCCGTTTTCCGCTCTGCGGGCAGCGTCCCCTCCGGCTCGCTGACCGCTTTCTATCCCTGGCAGGAAGGAACATCCCTGTCCGGCGGAAAGCTGACGATGGATTTCCCTGATACCCAGCATTATACCCTCGGACAGGGCGTGCCCCAGCCGGATCCTTCCGTGGCCCTGATGGCCGGTACGGGGTCCGCCCGGAACGGCGTCGCTTTCCGCAACGTGATGGCCGTCCTCAAGGTCGGCCAGGCCTTCGACGAGGCCACGACCGTCACGAGCGTTGAATTCCGGGATCCGGCGGGCCAGGCCGTCAGCGGACGGATCACCATCGATCCCGCCAATAATTATGCTTCCACGGTATCCGGCGGCGGCTCGGTGTTGACCCTCGACTGTGGCGAGGGCGTCGAACTGAAGCCGGGCGAACTCGGCAAGTTCTTCCTCGTCGTCCCGGCCCGGACCTATGCCCGCGGCCTCGAGATCACGTTCGTGACCAAGGAGGGACAGCGCTTCACCCGCACCTCAGGCGCATCCTCGGGGGTTACCCTGGGCCGTGGGATCATTTATCCCGTGGGAGACATCCCGAACCAGGAGTATGTGTCCGGGACCGGCTCCTCCAGGCTTGCCTCGAACGCCATCCTGATGACCCCGGAACTGCTGCGTAACTCCGTCCTACTCAACTCGGACAAATCCTATGTGCGGAACCTGGACGGCGGATATGTCACGGACCAGGTGTACGGACACGGGAACGGGGCGCCCATCATGCGGCCGTATTACAACATGATCCTGCCCGCCAACCTGGGCCTGCAGGAGGGCAGTTTCGTGGTGTTCGAGGCCACGGACGACCTTCCGGGCGGCGGCGTTTTCAAGGTGACCGAGTACGAATTCCCCTTTGCCGACCCGGACCATTGCCGCGTCTATCTGGAGATGACGCCGGACTTTGCCAAGGCCTTCGACAAGGTGGATTTCGGCGGCGAGATGTTCGACGCGGAGGGGAATCCGATTGAAGGCGCCGGCCTGCAGCTCGACCTTCCGGGCTACCTGAAGGAGGTCCGCGACGTCGAGGGGGAGGCGGTTCCCTTCTCCGTCACGCCGGAAGGCGCCATCGCCTTTTCCGCGGAGGACACCGAACTGCTTCTGACCCGGGCCCTCTTTTCGGCGGACAAGTCCCTGACGCTGCCGTCCCTCAACTTCTCCTATTCCGGGGACCTGTGTTCCGCCTCCCTGGGCGCCCAGCTGACCATCGACATGCGGGCGGCCTGCAAGATCGACCAGGGCGAACTGGCGTTCGTCCACTTCATGTTCCATCCCAAACTCAACCTCAGCGCGGAGTTCTCCATTACCAAGAAATGGTCCTTCAGCAAGGAGGTTCCCCTGTTCACCCTGGTGTGCGGCGGCATCCCGGTGGCCCCGGGCGTGATCATCGTTCCGGAAGTGTATGTCAGCGCCTGCATCGGCGCCAACGCGGAGATCAAGCTGACGACCCATATCTCCTACACGTACGACATGGGACGCTTCGGCTTCTCTTACCAGAAAGATGTCGGCTTCTCCTTCCGCCGTTTCGAATCCGAGCCGTCCAAGGAGGATATCCAGCCGGAGATGGGTGCGGCCCTGTCGGGCGCCCTTTCCGTTTACGCGGGCCTCATCGCCGAGCCCTACATCTCCCTGTACGGGCTTTTCGGGGTCGGCATCCAGACCGAGTTCCGGCTGACGTTCAGCTATGAGCACAGGGCGGTGATCCCGTATGGATACACCTCCATCATCGACCTCGACGACCAGTGCCTCAAACTGACGCCTTCGCTTTCCTTCACGCCCCATACCGCCTCCCTAGGCGGCCTGTTCTCCAAGAAATGGGAGAACCTCCAGACAGAGATCTCCTTCGACCCGATCTGGCAGCGGTACCTGTTCCCGCAGATAACCGCCAAGGAGGGCGAGTATTTCATGTTCCGGCTGGACAGGGAGATCATGATCTCCAGCAGGCCCTATAAGTATGCGAGCGGCGGACGGTACGGGCTGATCGGCTTCAACGAGAACAACCACCCCCGGCTCCCGTTCGACCAGCTGACCCGGCAGCACAACTGCGTCAAGTACGCGATCCAGACGGTCAAGGACCGGCCGACCCTCGACGATTTCCGGATCGTGCTGGATATCGGGACCGTGCCGGGCTATACGGACTGGTGGAACATGACGGGCGGGAATCCGGACCTGATCGCCTACAATTGGGAGCAATACCGCCTGGACGAAGGCACGGCCCTGCGGCGTTATGAACTGCTGGACATCCCGGCGGGGAATACCAAGATCCTGTCCGAGGCCGGCCAGGCCGGAACCCCGGAGATGTTTCCTTCCGGCGAAATCCGGTACATCCTCGTCAAGGCGGTCAACAAGCGGACCGGGGCGGAAACGAATGTGTTCTGGACCCCGCCGTTCATGCACTACTGGCCTTCCACACCCAAGGGACCGATATTCAGTTATCTCCCCTCGGACGGGCTGTTCGACGGTTTTTACAGCCAGTCGGAGGAGCGCTATATCACGTCGCAGGAACTCTACGAAAAGTATGACGCCCCGGTCTGGCCGTCCGGCGTGCCCCTGCCATAGCATCAAGACATGTCAAAGACTATGAGATATCGCTGCCTGGCGGCACTTCTTGCACTGATGGCGCTCGCGGCCTGCGGGCCGCGGAAGGCGGCCCCGGCCCCGGCGCCGCAGGCCCGGTCTTTCCCCAAGCCGGACATCCCTGCCATATACCAGGACATGGGGGAGCGGACGGAGTATCTCGTCGCCCATTTCTGGGACAAGTTCACGGATACGACGCAGTGTTTCGCGGGGGATACGACGATGGTCAACGGCGTCCATCGCGAGGAGCTGGAGGGGAAGATGAGCCTCTTCGCGACCCTCGCGTCCCAGGTGTCGCAGGAGAGCGGTGTCCAGGCGGTGGCGCGGCTGTATGACCGTGTGGACGCCTTCAGTCGAAAGTACCCGGAAGCAGGTATGTACCAGTCCGTTATGGAAATGACGGAGAAATACTTCTATGATCCGCAGAGTCCCCTCCGGAACGAGGACCTGTTCCAGGGGGTGGCCGCCCGGATGGCCGTTTCGGACCTCGTTCCGGAAGCCCGCCACGCCCACTATGACTTCGTCGCCCGCATGGCCCTCCTCAACCGGGTTGGCACCCGTGCGGCGGATTTCCGCTTCATCGATTCGAAGGGGCGCCTGCGCACGCTCTACGGCGTTGAGGCAGAGCACCTTATCCTGATCTTCGGCAATCCGGACTGCCCGGCCTGCCGTGACCTGGTCGCGGCGATGGACGGCAGTCTGCCGGTGACCGAACGCATCGCCGACGGCCGCCTGAAGGTGCTGGACGTGTACATAGACGAAGAAATCGACGAGTGGAAAGCCCATCTCGCCGATTATCCGAAAACCTGGATCAACGGGTATGATCCGACCCATACCCTCCGCGCAGACCTTACCTACAACGTCCGCGCCATCCCCTCCATCTATCTGCTGGACCGGGACAAGACCGTGCTCCTGAAAGACGTTCCACAGGAACGCCTGATGCACTATCTTACCTACAAAGCGTCCCTATAGCCGCGTGGAGAAGGCCCAGATGATGGCCTCCTCGTAGATTTCCCCGGGACGGAGGACCGTCGTCGGGAAGTCCGGCTGGTTGGGGGCGTCCGGGGTGTGCTGGCACTCGATAGCCACGGCGTCATAGTCGTGCCAGACGCGGCCGTTCGGCCCTAAGGGACTGCCGTCCAGCCAGTTCCCCGTATAGACCTGTACGGCGGGCTGGGTGGTGTACACTTCCAGCCGGCGGCCCGTTTCGGGGCTGTAGAGCGTGGCGGCGAGGGACAGCTGGCCGGGCATGGCGCCGTCGATGAGCCAGCAGTTGTCATAGCCCTTGCCATAGACGAGCGCCGGGAAATCCGCCTTGATGTCGCGGCCGATCTCCTTGAATTCGGAGAAGTCCATCGGCGTGCCCGCGACCGGCTCGACCGCGCCCGTCGGGATGAGGGTGTCGTCGGTCGGAAGGTACTCGGACGCATTGAGTTCCAGCAGGTGGCCGAGGACCGATCCGGAGCCGCCGAGGTTGAAATAGGCATGGTTGGTGAGGTTCACCACCGTCGGGGCGTCGGTTTCGGCCGTGAGGGTGAGCTTCAGCTCGTTCTCCTCGCTCCATTCATAGTGGGCGACGACCTTGAGGTTGCCCGGATAGCCGGCTTCGCCATCCTCGGAGAAGTACAGGAATTCGACGGCCTCTCCCTCGATGCGGCTGTCCCAGACGCGGTTCTGGAAACCGTCCGGACCGCCGTGGAGGTGGTTGGGGCCGTTGTTGACGGGGAGCGTGTATTCCTTGCCGTCGAGGGTGAAGCGGCCCTTGGCGATGCGGTTGGCATAGCGGCCCGGAATCTTGCCGGCGCAGGGACCGTCGGCCAGGTAGCTGAGCGGATCCGGGTAGCCGAGGACCACGTCCGCGAGCGTGTCTTCGCGGTCCGGGACGACGACCGACGTGATGCCGGCGCCGAGGCTCGACAGCTGCACATAGGCGCCCGAGGCGTTTTTCATCGTATAGCGGAAGATTTCCTTCCCGTCCGGGCCCTTGCCCCAAAGCTCTTTCGTGATTTCCATATGTCCGTGTATTGGTTTGACAGGCAAAGATAATGAAAACCACCCGGAAACGGCGGAATAATCCGCCGGATTTGTTATTTTTGTGCTTGAATGCAAAATCCAGCGTTATGAAACGAATCGCCCTGCTCCTTCTGCCTGCCCTGGCGGCCGCCTGCGGCCCCGGCAGCCATCTGTCCGAATCGCCGGAAACGACCGACGCGTCCGACGGACCGGTAACGCCGCCTGTCGAGACGGTCACCCCGCTCTCCCGCGTGGAACTGACCGATGCGGAAAAGGCCCGGGTGGAATCCGGGAATGTCTTCGCTTTCAAACTGTTGCAGAAAGTATATGCGGAGCAGCAGGCGAGCGTCGTCCTGTCGCCGCTCAGCGTCCAGTATGCCCTCGGGATGGTCAACAACGGCGCCTCGGGCGAGACGGAACAGCAGATTTCCGCGGTCCTCGGCCAGGAAGGCAGGGCGGACCTCAACGCCTTCTGCCGCCACCTGCTTTCCGACCTGCCCCGTGTCGATACGACCGTAACCCTCTCCATCGCCAACGGCATCCTTCTCAACAACGACTATACCATGAAGCCCGCCTTCCAGCAGGCCGTGGAGGAGAATTACGACGCGCTGGTGGAGGCGATGCCTTTCGCCAACCCCAATGCGGTCGTCAGCCGGGTCAACGGCTGGTGCTCCGAGAAGACCCGCGGCAAGATCCCGCAGATCCTCTCCGATGTGAGCCCGGACGCCATCCTTTTCGCGCTGAATGCCATTTACTTCAAGGGCTCCTGGCGCGACGCCTTCAACGCGAAATACACCCGCGAGCAGGACTTCCGGACGGCCGGCGGCGGGACGACCCCGGTGCAGATGATGCACAGGGAAGGAAAGTTCAGCTACGGGGAGAACGACCATTTCCAGCGACTGGCCCTGCCCTACGGCAACGGCCGCTTCGCGATGGAGGTCTTCCTGCCGAAGGGCGACCTTGCGGAATGCCTTGAATACATGAAAAATACGCCCTGGAGCGAACTGAAGAAGGGATCCTCTCCGGAGGTGATCGTCAGTTTCCCCCGCTTCAAGACGGAAACGTTCCTGAACCTGAACAAGATCCTTTCCGCCCTCGGGATGCCGCGCGCCTTCACGGACGGGGCCCAGTTCTTCGACCTGGTCGAGAACGACGCCGCGAAGATCTCCCGCGTGCTGCACAAGGCCCTCATCGAGGTCGAGGAGACCGGCACGGAGGCCGCGGCGGTCACGGCCGTGGAGATGGTCCGGCTCACGGCGATCCCCGACCCGCCGAAGCCGAAGTATTTCACCGCCGACCATCCTTTCGTCTATGTCATCACGGAGCGCTCCTCGGGCGCCATCCTCTTTACGGGTGTTTTTACGGGAGAATAGATTATGAAACAGTATCTTGACCTGCTGCGGCACATCCGCGAACACGGCGTGATGAAAGAGGACCGGACCGGCGTCGGGACGCAAAGCGTCTTCGGCTACCAGATGCGCTTTGACCTGTCGGAGGGCTTCCCGCTCCTGACCACGAAGAAGGTCCACCTCAAATCCATCATCTACGAGCTCCTCTGGTTCATCGCCGGCGACACGAACATCAAGTACCTCAAGGACCATGGCGTCTCGATCTGGGACGAATGGGCCGACGAGAACGGCGACCTCGGGCCGGTCTATGGCCACCAGTGGCGATCCTGGCCCGCCCCGGACGGCCGCACGATCGACCAGCTCTCGAACGTTATCGACACCATCCGCCGCAATCCCGACAGCCGCCGGATGCTCGTCAGCGCCTGGAATGTCGCCGAGGTGGAAAAGATGGCCCTGCCGCCCTGCCACTGCCTGTTCCAGTTCTACGTGGCGGAGGGAAAACTCTCCTGCCAGCTCTACCAGCGCAGCGCGGACGTCTTCCTCGGCGTGCCCTTCAACATCGCCTCCTATGCCCTGCTGACGATGATGATCGCGCAGGTCTGCGGCCTCGAACCCGGTGAGTTCATCCACACGACGGGCGACACCCACATCTACCGCAACCACTTCGAGCAGGTGGCGACCCAGCTCGCCCGCGAGCCCCGCGCCCTGCCGAGGATGCGGATCAATCCGGAGGTCAAGTCCCTTTTCGACTTCCAATACGAAGATTTCACCCTGGAAGGCTACGATCCGTGGCCGGCCATCAAAGCCCCCGTCGCAGTTTAGGATATGGAAAAATGCATCATTGTCGCCATCGCCGATAACTATGCCATCGGGCGCAAGAACGCCCTCCTGTGGCACCTGCCCGGTGATTTGAAGTATTTCAAGCAGCAGACCCTCGGCTGCCCCGTCATCATGGGCTGGATGACCTACCAGTCCATCGGAAGGCCCCTTCCGCGCCGGAAAAACATCGTCATCTCCCTCTTCCCCTGGCCCGAAGCGCCGGCGGAAGTGACGGTCGTCGATTCCCTCGCGGCGGCGTTCGCCGAGGCGGCGAAGCCGTGCCCGGAGTGCGGCGCCCTGCCGGAAAAATGCTTTGTCATGGGCGGGGCCTATACCTACGCAGAGGCGATGAAAGAAGTTGATACCCTGTATATTACGCATGTCCACGATGTGGTGGAGGATGCGGATGCGTTCTTCCCGGAGATCGATCCCCGGATCTGGGAAGAGACGTCCCGCAGCGAGCCGCAGGAAGAGGACGGCGTCTCCTACGAATTCACGGTCTATCGCCGGCGTCCCCAGGCCGAAGCGTAAGGCCTTCCGGTAAAACGAACGAGACAAAGGATGGAGAGAGAACAGTTTGGCAGCCGGGCGGCTGTCATCATGGCCTTGGCCGGGACCGCGATCGGACTCGGCAACATCTGGCGCTTCCCCTACATGGTCGGGGAAAACGGCGGCGCCGCCTTCATTATCGTCTATGTCGCGGCGACCCTGCTGGTCTCGCTGCCGATCTTCCTGGCGGAGTCGGTCATCGGGCGCCGGAGCCGGGCCAACTGCCGCGGGGCGATGGAAAAACTGGCCCCCGGCTCCCGCTGGAAATGGTTCGGCCTCCTCTCCGTACTGACCCCGACCCTGATCCTGAGTTACTACAGCGTCATCGGCGGCTGGTCCCTGGACTATCTGCTGCGCGCGTGCCGCCTGGAGTTCGTCCATGCCGGCTCGGATGCAATCCGTGAACTGTTCCCGGCCTTCGTGTCCTCCCCCTGGAAGCCCGTTGTCGCCCATACGGCCTTCCTGGGCCTGACGGCCCTCATCGTGGCCGGCGGCGTCAAGACCGGCATCGAGCGTTTCAGCAAGTGGAGCCTTCCGATCCTGTTCATCCTGATTGTCATCATCACCGCCTATTCCCTCTCCCTGCCGGGCTCGAAAGCGGGCGTGGAATACCTTGTGAAGCCGGATTTCTCCCGGCTGACGGGGCGTTCCTGCATCGCGGCCCTCGGCCAGTCGTTCTACTCGCTCTCGCTCGGGATGGGAATCATCATCACCTATTCCTCCTATGTCTCCAAGCAGGAAAACCTGCTGGTATCCGGCCTCGGAACGGCGGTCTCCGACCTGCTCTTCGCCCTGCTGGCGGGGTTCGCGATCATGCCGGCCGTCTTCGCGGCGGGCATCCAGCCGAACGCCGGCCCGGGCCTGATCTTCGACACCCTGCCCTTCATCTTCCACCGGATGGGCGAGGCGCTGCCCGTGCTCAGTTCCATCGCGGCGATCCTCTTTTTCCTGACCATCCTTTTCGCCGCGCTGACCTCCTCGGTCTCGCTGCTGGAAGTGTTTGTGGCCTATCTGGTCGAGGAGCGGAAGATGCGCCGCGGCAGCGCGGTCCTGCTTGCCTTCGCCGTGGTCTGGGTCCTGGGCCTCGTCAGCGCCCTCTCCTTCGGTGTGCTGTCGGGCGTGACGCTCTTCGGCAAGGGCCTCTTCGACAACCTGGACGCCTTCTGTTCCAACATCCTCCTGGCGCTCGGCGGCCTGCTCTGCGTGCTCTTCGTCGGCTGGCGGATGAAAAAGGCCGACGTCCGGGACGAGCTCACCAACGGCGGGACGCTCCGCGGGCGGACTTTCCCGTTCATATACTTCATGGTCCGCTACCTGGCGCCGGTCGCCATCGTCGCCATCTTCATCGCCAACTACCTGTGATGGAGCGCGAGAACTTCGGCAGCCGTTTCGCCGTCATCATGGCGATGGCCGGGTCCGCGATCGGGCTCGGCAACATCTGGCGCTTCCCCTACATGGTCGGGGAGCACGGCGGCGCCGCGTTCATCATCGTCTATGTCTTCGCCTGCTTCCTGCTCGCCCTGCCCATCTTCTTCGCGGAGATGGTCATCGGCCGCCGCAGCCGCCAGGGAACGTTCGGGGCGATGGAAATCCTCGCGCCCGGTACCCGCTGGAAGTGGCTGGGGCTGCTGACGGTCTTCTCCCCGATCATCATCCTGAGCTACTACAGCGTCGTCGGCGGCTGGTCGGTGGAATACCTGTTCAAGGCCCTCGCCTTCGATTTCACCGGCGCGGAGAGCGGGGAGGTCCGGGACTTTTTCGGCCGCTTCATCTCCTCCACCTGGGAGCCGGTCGTCGTCCATACCGTGTTCATCGGCATGGTCGCGGGGATCATCCTCGCCGGCGTGAAGAAGGGCATCGAGAAGTTCACGAAAATCACGATGCCGCTGCTGTTTTTCCTTGTGGTCGCGATCATGGTCTATGCCCTGACGCTCCCGGGTGCGGGTGCGGGCGTGGAGTACCTCGTGAAGCCGGATTTCTCGAAACTGGACGCCGGCGCCGTCGCGGCCGCGATGGGCCAGGCCTTCTTCTCCATGTCCCTCGGCGTCGGGACCATCCTGACCTATGCCTCCTATGTCCGGAAAGACGAGAACATGCTCGTCTCCGGCATCGGGACGGCCGTTTCGGACCTGCTGTTCGCCGTCCTGGCCGGCTTTGCCGTGATGCCTGCCGTCTTCGCGGCCGGCATCGCCCCCGGCGCCGGCCCCGGCCTCGTCTTCGAGACGCTGCCCTTCATTTTCAACAAGATGGGCGCGGGGATTCCCTGGCTGAGCGCCATCGTCGCCATCCTTTTCTTCCTGACCATCCTCGTCGCCGCGCTGACCTCGGCCATCTCGATGATGGAAGTCGGCGTCGCCTACCTGACCGAGGAAAAGGGGATGAAGCGGCGGAGCGCCACCCTCGCCGTGACCCTCTTCGCGTGGGTGGTCGGCATCCTCTGCAGCCTCTCCTTCGGCTCGCTTTCCGGGATCCAGATCCTCGGCAACAGTTTCTTCGACTTCCTCGACAAGCTCTGCTCGAACTGGCTTCTCCCGCTCGGCGGCCTGCTCTTCACCCTCTTCGTCGGCTGGAAAATGCCCTCGGCCGCCGTCCGCGACGAATTCACCAACGGCGGCCGCCTCCGCGCCAACGTCCGCCTCTACCCCGTCATCCTTTTCCTCATCCGCTACCTCGCTCCCGTCGGCATCGTCATCGTTTTCCTGACGAACCTGGTGGTGTAGGTTTTTCGGGGTTACCATTTGCAGAATTGGGAATCCATATATATCTTTGCAAAAAGAATATATATGCAAGCGTCGGCCACGAGAAAACTGATTGACATCAGACAACCTGTTTTTCAAGTACTTACCATCAAAGCCAGAAAAAAGGGGCTCTCCTTGAAACGCTATATTGAAGAGGTCCTTGAAGAAGATGCAAAGGATCTTCGCATCCCGGAGGAAGTTTCGGACAGGAAGATTCTTTCGCTGATCGGTATTGCAAGGCAGCCGGACCAGGCGGAGTTGCTTTCCGATGAACGGCTTCAATACCTGCTTTCGAAATGAAACCGCGGATATTCCTGGATACGAATGTCATGCTGGATCTGCTCCTGGACCGCCAGGGCTGTGCAGAGGCGGCACGTGTCCTTCAATTGCAGGAGGACGGGAAGATTACGGCATGCCTGTCCATCCTGTCAATGGCCAATCTCGCCTATGTCCTGCGGAAGACGGGATCTCCTTTGCAGGTTATTCCGACCTTGAAGCAGATATCCGCCATCGTCGAGGTCGTGCCGATGGACGACCGGCAACTGCAGCGTTCGCTGCTCCTCGACGGCCCCGATTTCGAAGATATCCTTCAAGCGGTCTGCGCTTCGGAAAATGGCTGCGAATGTATCCTGACCCGTAATGCCCGGGATTTCCGGATCGGGAAAGGCCTTTCCGATTCGGCCGGCCTTCCCCGGGTGCAGACACCGGGTGCATATCTGGAGAGCATATTTAACAAGGAATAGTTTTCCTCATCCACTTCCTTGCCCCCGTCGGCATCGTCATCGTTTTCCTGACGAACCTGGTGATGTAAATCCGTCCGTGCGGAGCGGAGAAAGCGGAGGGACAGGGTCCCGGGCGAATACCTATTCAAAACAGTATTACAAAAGACATCATCCCACATATCCGTTCCCTTCATCCTTAAATGTAAAACACTGAATATGCGACGTATTTTATTCATACTATTATTATTTCTGACTACTTATTGTGTCAGACCGGATAACTCAATGGTTTTTTCTTTTGAGAATGATTCCTCCATTGATATCGTGTTTCTTGCTCCAATAAGATACATACATGAGGTTCATTTTCTGTGGGGGACGATGTACGATTTGGATGCGAAAGATACGACATCCACTAGTGCATGGCGAGCCCACTTCGCCTATTTGGATTTATTCCCAAAAAAGCGAATACAATTTTCTAGCGGTTATAGTTCCATTGAGGAGATGTCTCCATACGATACAGTCAGAATCTTTGTGTTTGATGGACGATATCGTAGAGAGGTTAATCCGGATGAAATATTCGAATCAGAAGATTATCTTCTTTGCCGTTATGATTTTACAAGTAAGAATTTATATGATTTAGTTGATCCGGAGGGTAATATCAAAATATCTTTCCCTCCATCAATAGCGATGAGCAAGGTAAAAATGTTCCCGAAATACGAAGAAGTAAACATTTTTAACAAGGAATAGTTTTCCTCATCCGCTACCTTGCCCCCCGTCGGCATCGTCATCGTTTTCCTGACGAACCTGGTGGTGTAAATCCGTCCGTGCGGAGCGGAGAAAGCGGAGGGACAGGGTCCCGGGCGAATTTTTCTGAGTCCGGGACCCTGTTCCGCAGCGTCGGAGCGCAGTACGGACGGATTTCTTCATTCTCCGAAATATTCTTATCTTTGTCTTCTGCAGAAACGACGGACCATGGCGAAGAAAGCGGAAGATACACCCCTGATCAAACAGTACTTCGAGACCAAGGCGCAGCACCCCGAGGCGCTGCTGCTGTACCGGGTCGGGGATTTCTATGAACTGTACTCCGACGATGCCGTGACGGCTTCGAAGGTGCTGGGACTGGTCCTGACGAAGAAATCGAACGGGGACAAGGGGCCGGTCGCGATGGCCGGATTCCCGCACCACGCCATCGACAACTACATCCCGAAACTCATCCGCTCGGGCTTCAAGGTCGCCGTCTGTGACCAGCTGGAGGACCCGAAATTCGCCAAGAAGCTGGTCAAACGCGGGGTGACGGAAATCGTCACGCCGGGCATCTCCTTCGGCGAGGGGATGCTGGAGCAGAAGGAGAACAACTTCCTCTGCGGCATGACCTTCGAGAAGGACCGCTGCGGCCTCGCCTTCCTGGACGCCTCCACGGGCGAATTCAAGATCGCCGAGGGCTCGCTGGACTATGCGGCCACGCTGCTAGGCTCGTTCTCGCCGCGGGAGCTGGTCGTCCAGCGGGGCTATGAGAAAGGTGTCAAGGACCGCTTCGGCGACTATTATACCACCTCCATCGACGAGTGGGCTTTTGTCTATGACGCTGCTGTCCAGCGGCTTTGCCGGCAGCTCAGCGTGGATTCGCTCAAGGGCTTTGCGGTGGATGCCTATCCGCTCGGAATCTGCTCCGCGGGGGCGCTGATGGTCTATCTGGAGCAGACGCAGCATGTCGGCCTGAGGAACATCTGCTCGCTCGGCCGCATCGACGAGGGGAAGTTCGTGTGGATGGACAAGTTCACCTTCCGCAACCTGGAGGTCTTCGCTTCGGCGTCCGGGCAGGACGGCGTTTCCCTCGTCCAGACGATCGACAAGTGCGCGTCCCCGATGGGCGCGCGCCTGCTGCGGCAGTGGCTGGCGATGCCGGTGCTGGACCTCAAGGAACTGGAACGCCGCCACGAGGTCGTCCAGCATTTCCATGATAATGAGGGGCTTCTGGAAGAGGTCCAGGTGGCCATCGGCAACATCGGCGACATGGAGCGCATCCTCGGGCGGGTGGCGACCGGAAAGGTCGCGCCGCGCGAGTTGCTGCAGCTCGGCCGCGGGCTCGGCCAGATGGAGCCGCTCAAGGAGCAGTGCGTCGGCAACGAGTCGCTGGAGAAGATGATGAAGGGGCTGGTGAACTGCCGGAAGCTCCGGGAGGAGATCCAGCGCGTGCTCGACCCGGAGGCCGCTTCCCAGCTCGGCAAGGGCCCGGTCATCGCCGCCGGGGTGGATGCGCAGCTGGACGAACTCCGCGCCATCTCCACGGGCGGTAAGGACTATCTGCTCGAGATGCAGCAGCGCGAGGCGGAGCGGACCGGCATCCCCTCGCTCCGGATCGCCTTCAACAACGTTTTCGGCTATTATATCGAGGTCCGGAACATGTACCGGGACCGCGTCCCGGAGGAGTGGATCCGGAAGCAGACGCTGGTCAATGCCGAGCGCTACATCACGCAGGAACTAAAAGAGTATGAGGAGAAAATCCTCACCGCCGAAGATGACATCTATGCGATCGAGAGCCGTCTTTACGGCGAGCTGGTCGCGACCGTGCAGGGGAAGATTGCGGATATCCAGAAGAACTGCCGCATCATCGCCCGGCTCGATGTCCTCTGCGGTTTCGCCGCGCAGGCGATCGAGCGGCATTACTGCCGGCCGGTGATGGACAACTCCCTCGTCATCGACATCCGGAAAGGCCGTCATCCGGTCATCGAGACCCTGATGGCCCCGGGCGAGGAATATGTCCCCAACGACGTCCGAATGGACTCGAAGGACACGCAGATCATGATCCTGACCGGTCCGAACATGGCCGGTAAATCGGCCCTCCTGCGCCAGACGGCGCTGATTGTCCTCCTCGCGCAGACCGGCTCCTTCGTCCCTGCCGAAAGCGCGACGATCGGCTATGTGGACAAGATCTTCACCCGCGTCGGCGCAACGGACAACATCTCCCGCGGGGAATCGACCTTCATGGTCGAGATGCTGGAGACCTCGATGATCCTCCACAACCTCTCCGCCCGCTCGCTGGTCCTCCTCGACGAGATCGGCCGCGGCACCTCGACCTACGACGGCATGTCCATCGCCCGGTCCATCGTCGAGTACATCCATGAATACGGCAAGGGCGCGAAGACCCTGTTCGCCACGCATTACCATGAGCTCAATGACCTGGAAGAACTGTATCCCCGGGTGAAGAACTACCATATCGCCGTCAAGGAAGTCGGCCGCGAGGTGATTTTCCTCCGCCTGCTCCGCGAGGGCGGGACGGCCCACAGCTTCGGTATCCATGTCGCCCGGATGGCCGGCATGCCGAAGGAAGTCCTTGATATGGCGGAACATACGCTGAAGAGCCTGGAGAACGCCCAGGCGCTCGAAAAGGTCGCCCAGCTCTCCCAGCGGCCGGTCAAGCCTCACACGACGAAGGAAGGCCGCGTCGAAAGCGACGGCTCCCTCCAGCTCTCCATCTTCCAGCTCGACGACCCCCTCCTCGAGTCCCTCCGGGACCGCCTCGGCGCCGCCGACCTCAACAACATGACCCCCCTCCAGGCCTTCGACCTCCTGCGCGCCATGAAGGAGGAGCTGGGACTCTGACCGGCCTTTTGACCACCTGCGCGATGAGGGAGGGCTGGGCCTCGGTAAACTTTTTTCAGGACGGGACATTTTGCCGTCGAATGGAAGTCTCTGAATAATAATGAAATACGTGATTAGCCCTGTCAATTTTCGACAGGGCTGATTAAGTAATGAGCAGTGGCCCAGTTATTTCCATTCGACGCTGTTTTCGGCGCCTGTCGAGCATGGCGGGAAAAAGATTTGGAATCCTCCCGAATAATGCCGATTTTCGTGCACCGGCCAATCTGCCGGCCGGAAAAGGAGGGAAGATGCCGAAGCGCCTTGTCAGACAATGCCATCAGGGCATATTGAACCATTTGTACCAACGAGCCCGGAACGGTTTCCTGATCTTTTACAGCATCAGTGACTATCTGGTGTTTTTCACCGTATTCTGCACCGAAGCGCAAAAACACAACGTCCGGGTCCTGACCTTGTGTCAGATGCCGGACCATATCCATTCCTCCCTGTATGCCGGATCCCGGAAGGAACTCTCGGCATTCGTCTCTGCCTATTCGTGCCGTTTTGTGCGGATGTACCGGCAATATGCCCATTTCGAGGGGCCGCTGTTCGACACCCCTTACGGCAGCGTCCCGAAAACCGGAGCCAAGAAAGCCCGGGCAAATATCCTGTATGTAGGGAACAATCCTCCTGAGCGTCAACTCTGTACGCGCGCGGAAGAATACCGCTGGAATTACATTGCATACGGCAAGTCGACCCATCCCTTTTCTAAGGAACTCGTCCTTCGCCGGTCTTCCTGGCCGCTTCAGCGGGCTGTCCGCGAAGTAAAAGCCCAGCATGCCGCAGGGAAGCCCTTGCCATATGCTATGCTGCAACGGCTGTTCAAACCTTTGGATCGTGAGGAGCGGGAGCAACTGACGGACTTTATCATCACGCAGTATTCCGTCATCGACCATGCCTCCGCCGCGCGCTTCTTCGATGGCTATGAACAGATGCTGACCGCCCTTCATGCGGACACCGGCAGCGAACATGACCTCAACGAAGTCTTTGTCGGAAAATCCGATGCCTGCTACGCCAGGATGGTGAATGCGCTCCTGCGGAAAACGGGATGGAAGGATATTCACGACCTGTTTTTGCTTACGCCGGAGGAGCGTCTTGCATGGCTTCCCTTCCTGCTGCAGGAAACGGGCTGCGAGCCGGCGCAGGCGGCGAAATTCCTTCGCCTTGTGCTGAAAAGGGACGAAGGGCCGTCGAATGGAAGAAACTGAGTAACAATAGTATACATGATTAGCCCTGTCGAAATTCGACAGGGCTAATCATGTAATGAGCAGAGGATCAATCGTTTCCATTCGACGGCAATCCCGGGGACAACCTTTGGAGGTTGGGCCGTAGGGCGACAGCGCGGCGAGCGCTAGAGGCGAGCGCTAGGGGCGGGTGCTAGGGGCGAGTGCTAGAGGCGGGCGCTAGAGGCGGGCGCGGAGGAAGGCGAGCAGGAGGGCGTCCACGCGGCGGCGACGGAAGGAGTAGAAGTGGTTGGCGCCCGGGATGGGGTGGAGACGGGCGTCGGCGTAGCCGGCGGCATAGCGCTCGCTGTAGCGGAAGGGGACGATCCGGTCGATCGTGCCATGGCAGATGCAGACGGGACCCGTGTAAAGCGCCGAGGTCTCGTAGATCGGAAGCGTCTGGGCTGTAAGGATATAGTCACGGCCGATGGTGTACCAGAGGACGCGCTTCCGCTCCGGCGGATTCTCCGGATCGACCCGGAGGCCGAAGAGCCGCCCTTCCCGGGCGTAGTCCTTCAGGACGGCGCCGGGCGAAAGCAGGATCAGCGCGTCCGGCGGGGCGAGGGGGCCATCGGATTCTGTCGCCGAGGGCTGGGAGCCGTCCGGCGGAGCGGCGGCCTCCTGCTGGAATTGGCAAGCGAGCTGGCCGGCGAGCATGCCGGCGACGACGCCGCCCTGCGAGTGGCCGAGCAGGACGACCTTGTCGGCGAAGGGCCAGCTGCGGACGAGCCGGTACACCGCGCGGGCGTCTTCGATTTCGCCCGGGACGGTGACTTCTTCGTTGGTGCCGTCGCTGCCCCAGTTGCCGTAGAAGAAAAAGCGCAGCGCGGCATAGCCGCTGTTCACGAGCGCCCGGGCGAAATGCGGCAGGGGGATGGTGACGGGATTCGGCATGATGCCGTGCATCAGGATTACCACCGTGCAGCGGTCCCGCGTCCGGTCAAAACCGTCCGGAAGCTGCAGGATGGCCTGCAGGCGGCCCTTGGGCCCGGGAATCATAAACCGCTCCGTGATCATCGTGTGGCCGGGGAATTATCGGGTAAGCATTTTTCAGTCAAACAGTTCCACGCCCTGCGCAGCGAGGGCGGCCTGCAGGTCCGCGACCGGGAGGGCGCGGGGCGTGCAGCCGCGGGCGGCGGCGAGGGCCGCGGCGGTTCCGACGGCCTGGCCCATGGCCATGCAGATGGACATCACGCGGTAGGAAGCATGGGCGCGGTGGGTGCCGGAGATGCAGCGGCCGGCGACGAGCAGGCCCTCCAGCCCCTTCGGCAGGAAGCAGCGGTACGGCAGGTCATAGGGCTCGCAGTACTGGATGTGGTCCTCGGCCTGGCCGGCCCCCGCCGGATTGTGGATATCCACGATGAAAAGGGCCTTGTGGACCACCACGTCGGGGAAGCGGCAGCCCGCTGCAAGTTCGTCTGCATCAATGACATAGTCCCCCATCACGCGCCGGCTCTCCCGGACGCCCGTGGTCGTGCCGCTGCCGGTGACGCGGATGTTTTCGTAGCCGGGAACGTTTTCCCGGAGGAACCGCTCCAGCAGGAACATCTGCTGCCGGAGCTCCAGGTCGGCCTTGAAGATCTGGTCCACCTTCGTGATGTCCACGCCGTTGACCTGGGTGGTGTTGACCTGGCGCTGGCCGGGAACCACGGTCGGATGGAGCCGCACGGCGGCGAGTTTCTGCGGAATCTTTCCCGCATCGGCCTGCAGCTTGCACCAGTCGAGGAAACGCATGCCGAAGAGTTCGACGTTGTCCACGTCGCCGATGCAGATGAGGCCGCGGCTTTCATCGACCCCGTCGACGGTGAATTCGAGGGTCACCGGCTGCATCAGGCCGTCCTCCCGACCCTTCCCGATTTCGGCGCCGGCGAGGGTGGAAACGACCGCGTCGCCGGTTGCATCGACCACGACGCGACCTTTCAGCGCGAAGCGGCCTTCGTTCGAGGCGAGAAGGAGTCCCGTGATCCGGTCGTCCTCCTTGATTACATCATATACAGCGCATTGCAGGTACACATCGACCCCTGCCTCCGCAACCCATTCGGAGAGGACAAGCTTGGCTTTTTCCACGTCGTGGGCCTTGCCCGTTTCGCCGATCCAGTCGTTGCCGGGGACGCCGAGCAGCGCGACGAGTTCGTCGCGCATCGTCCCCGCGCCGACCGACCCGAGGATCGGCCCGACGAAGCCGGCGGTCAGGTTGCCGCCGACCACGCCGTAGCGTTCGACCAGCGCC
>JAEEGG010000810.1_pt1 | contig 91115 bp, 65 predicted proteins | sample 9134161 | NCBI WGS metagenome assembly JAEEGG01 (sample SAMN16246543, study PRJNA631951) | gut metagenome | biome: gut microbiome; feature: rumen; material: CR-attached | host: Bos | place: Iran: Karaj | collected 2018-10
ACCTGCAGGATGCAGACCTTTCTCTGACCACCTTCAACGACGTTGACCTTTCCAAGACTCAGCTCCAGAAGGCCAAGTTCGCCCAGTCCACCGTGAAGAACATGAACTTCGACGGCCAGGACCTGACCGGCGTGATCTTCGACAAGGGCTCCGTCGCAAAGAACTCCTTCCAGAAGACCAAGCTTTCCAAGGCCTCCTTCTACGACACCGAAGTGAGCAAGAACTCCTTCCAGAACGCAGAACTCCTGAAGGCCGTGTTTGACGGTGCCTATGTCCGTAAGGACATCTTCGACAAGGCTGACCTCACCAAGGCCAACTTCGCCAACTCCACCATCGAACGTTCCGACTTCATCCTCGCCCAGCTCAACGGCGTAAGCTTCGCCGGTGCTAAGCTCATCAAGGTGAACTTCACCAACGCCAACATGCAGGGCATCAAGATCGACGCCGACACCAAGATGGAAGACGTTGACTTCTCCGGTGCAAACCTCGAAGGCGCCAAGATCGAAAAGTTCACCGCCAAGAAGGTGATCTACGACAACAAGACGCAGTTCCCGTCCGGCTTTGACCCGCGTCAGTACGGCTTCACCAAGCGTGGTGAAAAGGCCGCCGACATCAAGGTCGAAGGTTCTGGTTCTTCTCCGAAGAAGAAGAAAAGGAAAAAAGCCGCTGACGATGACGAAGAATAGTTTCGAACCTTAACGGATTTAAAGAGCCCCGGTGATAAACCGGGGCTCTTTGTTATAAGACCGCTCGTGCCCGTGTTACTTCTTACCCATCAACCAGTTTACGGCAGCGGAGAGGGTGTTGACTTGGACAATCTTCATGCCGGAGGTGTTTTCGGGCAGTCGACCGCCGGCAGGCACCACAGCCTCGGTGATTCCTAGGCGGCGGGCTTCCTTGAGCCTTGTTTCCAACAGGCTCACGGATCGGACCTCGCCAGACAGTCCCAGTTCGCCAATGGCGATGGACTGGCGCCCTAGCGGGATTCCCAGATGGTTGCTGGCGATGGCAAGAGCCAGGGCAAGGTCCGACGAAGTGTCGGAGACCTTCAGCCCGCCGGCAATAGAAACGAACACATCTGATGCACCGACTACTACCCCGCCGAACTTTTCCAGCAGAGCAAGGATAATCGTGAGCCGCTTGGAATCAATTCCCGCAGCCACTCGCTGGGGCACCGCAAACGTCGTAGAACTCACCAGCGCCTGCGTTTCAAAAAGCATAGCACGGGAACCTTCTAGCGTACAGCAGACGACGCTTCCAGGTGTCGGCGGCACATTCTCCTGCAAAAACACCCGGCTCGGGTTTTCCACAGGCGAAAGCCCGTGCCCCGTCATCTCGAACACGCCGATTTCGTCAGTGGCTCCAAAGCGGTTCTTGATGGTCCGGAGAATTCGGTACTGGTGATTGCGATCGCCTTCAAAGTACACGACGGTATCGACCATGTGTTCCAAAATGCGGGGACCGGCAATTTGGCCGTCCTTGGTCACATGCCCGATTAGAATGGTGATGCATCCCGTATTCTTGGCAAAGACCATCAGGTCGAGCGTACATTCGCGAAGCTGGGTAGCGCAGCCCGGAGTCCCCGACAAGTCACTCTTATAGACCGTCTGGATAGAGTCGATTACAAGCACTTGCGGCTTGATTTCCTGCGCCTGCTGCAGGATTTTTTCGAGGCTAGTTTCGCAAAGTAAAAGCATGTCGGAGCCCGCCACGTTCAGGCGCTCACTGCGGAGCTTGACTTGAACCGCACTCTCTTCGCCGCTCACGTAAAGCGTCTTGACGCCGGCGGCTGTCATGGTGGCGAGCGTCGAAAGCACGAGCGTGGACTTGCCAATTCCCGGATCGCCACCAATGAGCACCAGGGAACCTGGTGCAAGCCCGCCCCCTAGCACACGATCAAATTCAGCATTGGCGGAGCTCAGCCGCCGCGTGTCCTCGGTCGCGACATCCTTGAGCGGCACCACCTTGTGCACCGGACCGCCCAGGCCGCGAGAGGCTCGACCGCCCTCGAGAATGTTTTCGACCACATGTTCCTTGAGGCTGCTCCAGGCACCACAGAACGGGCACTTGCCCGCCCACTTGGGCGTAGTATTGCCGCATTCGGTGCAAAGGAACTCAATTTCTTTTTTCGCTTTCGATTTATTTAGTGCTACCATGTGCACTAATATAATAAAATGCGCCTGACACAAAATGTCAAGCGCACGCGGCTCTGTCAGGCCATTTTGTACAATCGGGCGGTCCTAGCAAAAAAAGTCGGTTTCGTAAGCCTCTCCAAAACTGTTTTTTGGCTACGGAATTGCAGAATTTTCGCTGAAAAGGTCATCAGGCTCGCCGCAGCGAGTTCGCAGCTATACGGTCTGGCCAAACAGAGCCGTTAAAGGGGGTAGTAGGACTTTCGTGTTGTGGATAAGTCGATAGCCTAAATGGTCGATTTTCTCGATTTATAACGGCTCATGTTTAAAATTTTAAGCACTTGGGGCTGCTTCCACACCAAAGTGCTACGTCGCCAATTAAGGTTTAAAAGTTCTAATCACTATTGCACAATCATCTTTTGCGTAACAACGCCATTTCGACCTTCCAACTGCACAATATAGCTCCCAGTGGGAACCCTTGTTTCAATTGTTGCATTGGGACCCAAAATATGATGCATTTCTAGAAGTTGCCCCAAAGGTGAATATAACAAGATTGAGCCTTCCCCACTAAAACCATCAATTACAATATTTCTTTTTTGAATTTTGATATCAACATTCATTGTTTGCGGAATACTCAAACGCTTTACAATTTGAGCATCAAGCATCGCATTACAAGAATCAAATTCAGCAAGAATTTTTTGTGGAATTTGTGGACAAGGATGATTCGCCTTTGTAACATTGTCATTATCAACATAATATGGTTCACTAAAGCATCGATCATTATATACTAAATCATTATATATCTTCGTTCCTGTTGAATCGCTATAGGTTTTAAATTTTTCGATAACATGATTAGAAACCGAATCAGCATATTCTAGCGTTGTTTGATAAAAGCCTCCTCGTTGAAGCCTCATAAATTCATCTTTAAAAATTTCCGTTATGGGATACTGTTTTTCATAAGAATCACATTCATCTTCGGTAATGCAGGAGCGAAACAAAAAAATCGCTGGTGAACCATAATATTCGTCATAAGATCTTTGAGAAACTGTAACATAAACAAATGTATTTGAATCTTGATCAGAATAGAAAAAATTTTCTAATCCATTTTCTCTAAACCGTTTTACAGGAGGATCCATTTTATTAATTGAAGCATAATCGAATGATATATCGTCATATTCACCTTCATCATAACGAACAAAGGGATCATAGTTTACAACCATGAATGATATTGGCATCGGACTCATCTCAATTTTCTTTGAGCATGCAAATGCCATCATCGTTAAAACTAACGAAATAAGGAGAATTTTTGTTTTCACATCAACCTCTTTTTTACTCCGGTTTATAAGGAATATGAAAATATTTTGAATGCTGGTGCAATGTTATATTCTTACCCAATATTGAGCCATGGAATGTTTTTTCAGATTGTCCCAACACTACATTTGATTTTGGAGCAACAATAGTCCCAACAAAAGGACCTTCAACATACATTTCTGTTGAACCATGATGTATCATTTTAAAACCTTTTGCTAACTTAAAAAAATTCGTGTTTAAAATAGTCGGATGCCAATAAACATTTCCATTTACATGTAAAACCGACGCTTTCCCAGGCTGAGCAAACAAAACTTGGCTTCCACTATGCATTTGGATTTCGCCAATCCAATATTCTCCAGGATTTATTACAAGCGTTCCCATTGATTCCACTCGAACAAGATTATACGAATCGCAATCTTTCAAAGTCAATGAATCCCCAGCTTTTACAACCACTGATTTTGACGGGGTTTTAAAAACATTTACAAACATCGCTATTGGCCATTTCGACTTCCACAGGTTTTCTGCATATAGCTTTTTCGATTTATAGACGGCCCCATCCTGAATCCTGACAATTCTAACTTCTGTCTTCTCAGGATTGGCATATTCTATCTTATCAAATCTTTCAGTTGTATACAACGTATCTATTTTAGAATAACTTCTTAAAAAATAATCACCCCTAGAGAATACATTGCCAACAACTGCCTTCGCTCCAATTGTCACAGTAACATCTTCTTGTAAACCCATATTGGCTGCTGCAGCCACATTGCAATATTTGGCAGAAGTCGAATCCATTCCTTCAAAGCATTTTGCTCCATCATTTATCACTAAACGGTTTAACGCGTATATTCCAAAATAATCTGGAACAGAAAACAATGTATTTTCATCATCATCGTAATACGGACTCCTTTCACTTTCATCTTGAAGACCATTATGGTTCAAATCCTCTAAGCCATCATTCAACGCATCATTATCTGAATTCGAATCTAATTCAGCTCTCATATTATCTCCATCTACATCTGCGAAACTTTCCCGAAGCACCCCCACAGTCAAATCATAAGGTTCCAATCTCGTATAAGACCATATTTCAACTTTATCATCTATTCCATCGCCATCGCTATCTTTTTTGTAAGGATTAGTTTTAAATCGATAGACTTCATCAAAATCTAAAATTCCATCTCTATCAGAATCCCGCCATTTTCCTGTAATGGGATTGATAATAAGCGTGTCAGACATACGAGGATTTGGAGTAGATTCTTCCTTTAAAATATAATAGCCACCACTAGTATAATCGGAAAATGTAGCCCAATTCATCCATACGTATGTTCCATTGTTGTCAACATTTATAAAACGGCACAATGTATCCCGTTTACCGTAGTTTTCAAAATACATGCAAGCGTCAATAACCATACAATGTCCTTTCACACAAGTAGCAACAGGAACATTGCGCAGTAGAGTGCTCGTTAAATGTTTAGAAGATAAATTTATCTGATTATTTTCATATTCTGTTGTTCCCCAAGCCCACTCCGGATAAAAGCCTCCTGCTCCCTTTTCCCCATGAAGAAAAGCATGTAATATAGAATCTCTATTTAATCTATTTTTCCAAAAAACAAGCTCATCCTGAGTAGCATTTCCTCCATAATAATGGTTTATTAAGATTGTGGCAGACGCCCAACAGCGCCAACCTTCTGAATTATCCCAATTCTGATGCAACGAATCACGAAATTTCAACTGGTTATCTTCCGAATCAATATACGCAGATGTGTCGTGCGGGCGATCCCACTCCATACTATCCAACAATTCACCCCATTTTACATCTAACATTGGAGAATCTTTTCGTGGAGCCAAAGGCGTCATATGCAAATCAGCAATAGGTTTAAGCCTATTATCATTCACATTAAGTTCTTTTATCGATAGATGATTGTGTTCAAAATAAGTCCATTCCTGATAAGGAAATCCATTAGATGACGCTCCCACATTCCAAAGATAATTTCCTTGTTTCAAAAAAACTCTAGACGATGTTCTTCCCGTAATTTCTCTATAGATTAACGAAGTATCTGCACTATTATATACAGATAACCTGTATTTTTGGGCACCCAACAATGGATGCCAAGAAAAGGTCACTTTCTGTTTTGGGAATAAATATATTTCAGAATCATCAATCAAAGCCATAGGAGAGGCGTTTACCATACCCATAACGAGATGTCTATTCACAAACACAGGCATCTTTTCCGTATTCGAAAACATATTTGTGTCAGGATAACACACACTTGCTTTTTTCTTAAAATCAAAACCATCCACATAGTCTAAACCGAAACTCAAACCACCTTGATTAGGGTAAAAGCCTGGCGCCATAGCAGCTATATTAACATTCAAAACTATAGTATTTTTAGTTGTATCTAAGGAGAAAACCGCTTTTTGATGCGATTCTCCCATAAAAAATTCTTGTATTTGTAACACTCTAGCCGAATCATATGGTAAAAAATATTGCAATTTAACATTCCATAATGTATCTTGAGTATTATTTCTTAATCGAATACGTAACGCTAGATAACTCAGATTATTTTGCTGTTCATCATACGCTTCAACAGAAACGTCATTTGCAAAAACGACGGAATTTACAATCAGTCCAAATAATACAAATACAACTATTTTCTTCATCATATTTATTTCGAATAAAAACACTAAGATAAGTACAACTAGAATTTGAGCATAAAAATAGCATAAATACAGTTTCTCTTCGATCTTTCTACTCATCGGCACGCCAATAATCAGCGTTCAAAAGGAACGTTGTATCTCCGCATAAGCTCCGAGTATTTTCCCTAGCAGATTAGTCAGCCAAAACAGAATCCCTCGGCGCATATTTTCAACTGTAAGAAGAGACTTCAGCAAGCGTTCCCGCCTGAGTTGCAGTCGCACCAACAATCGTTGTCCCGCGTCACATACTTAAAGGCGTAATCAATATCCCTTCCGGATGCACCGGCAAGCAAGTGATCCAGCCACTTTTTGCTCCACCAAGTACTTCTATAAACACCATAATCCATAGCCGCCCAAATAAAGCAAATTTTTTTTGACAATGGCTCTGTCAGGTCATTTTGTACAATCGGGCGGTCCTAGCAAAAAATTCCCGATTTGTAAGCCCATCCAAGGCTGTTTTTTCACTTCGCAATCGATGTTTTTACGCTGAAATCGTGACCAGGCTCGCCGCAGCGAGTTCGCAGCTATACGGTCTGGCCTAACAGAGCCATTTTAGAAATTCATCAAAAGGTCTAATGCAGCACCTATAGCGAGAGGACTGTCCTTTACGTTAACCCATCTACCAATTCCAGCACTAGCGTCGATGGAAAAGGTCTCGTTAAAGTCGTATTTCACACCGATATTCGAGGCAATATATAAATCACCGCCGCCATGAGAGAATTGGTAACCGTGATCACTGTATTCTCCAAGCTCCAGATGACCGGCTGTTTTGATGTAAGGGCTAAAGTCTTCCGTAACGGTAAAATCAAGTTCCAATGCCGCATACGTGGATAAAGGGATGTCGTCGCCCTCTCCCTTTGTTTGGGTAGCAAATTCAAGTTGGGACCCGAAGTTGAACAGTCGGTTCACTTTCCTTGAAAATTGCAAACCCACGTCGAAGTACCATGGATCTTCACCATAGCATTCATATTCATTGGGAAAGCCAATATCCGCAAATACGTTCATAGAGGGAATAAACTGGTAACGGGTCAAGAGCCAGATTTTCCCGGTTCCGTCCGTCCCAATTTTGTTTCCATTATAGTACGAGAATACATGGTATGGAACGATAAGCGCAAGTTCCAAGTCCGGGAAAACCGTATATCGGGAACCTAACGTGAGATTAAGGGCATGGTATTCTCTGCCCTCGTCCGAGTAGGTCGAGTACGTAGTGGTAAACCTGGTCTGTCCCTTATGGTTTTCGAGAACCGGGAACAAATCCCAAGACGCAAACGAAGTACCAATCGCAAGAGCGCTTGCGAGAATGATCTTTTTGAACATATAATGTATCTCCTAACCGTTATTAATTTGCACGATTATATCAGAACGGCCACAAGATACAAAAATAGAATCTATAAAATCAAATATTTTTTTATTAAATCCGCGTCAATGGGAAATCGAACTGGATAGAACGCGGGGTCGCAAACTTTTCGAAAGCGATTTCGTAACAGAAATTCTTTTCGTCTACGGCCTTTACGATTCCTTCGCCAAAGATTTTATGCATCACGCGATCGCCTTCGGCAAACTCAGCCGAAGGTGCTTTCTTTACGAGCCCAAGGCTTTCGTCGCTCAAAAATTCGCGGTCGCGATCGATATTTGCTATGTAGGCTTTAGCGGCTTCGAGAAAATCTTCTGATATGCCGCGAGCGATATTCAATCCTCCCATATCCATTTCCAGCAGGAATCTGGACGGGTAGCGGGTCCCGCTTTCGCCACCACGCGCACATAACCCTCGGTGGTTTCCACCGCTTGCCTTTGCTCCAAATCCATGTTTTCTAGGGCCATGTGCACCTCACAAACTTTAAAAAGTAGTGAACATTTGTTTCACTGCACAAAAGGCTCTGTCGGGCTAAACTGTACACTTGTGCCCGGCTAGCAAAAAATCCTCAATCCGTAAGCCCTTCCAAAACTGTTTTTCGGCTGCATGACCGATGTTTTTACGCTATTTCGGCCGGTTCCGACTTCGCAGCGTTTCCGTAGCTGTACAGAATGACTGGACAGAGCCAGAGGGTCATTTTCGCAGCTTTTTCGCAGTTTCGACCCAAAAGTACGGACTGGCCCGACAGAGCCGTTTTAAAAGTTAGAAAAGCAAAAAAAAGTTTTCGTTTATTCGAAAAATTTGTATATTGGGAGTACAAAACGGAGGAATTCATGAAAACAAAAGTTCTTACAGCTGGTATGGCCTTTGCAACATCATTTGCGATGGCAGAAGATATAAGTGATCGCGTAAATCCTGAAATCTGGTTCGACGGCACTGAGGAATGTGCATCTGTTGACCATAGTTGCGTGTTTGAGGATGGACAGTGTGAAGATGCTTCGATGAAGAGCTGTTGGTTCGATACAGATGACCGCAAGGACGATCAAGGCGGATCCTATGCAATTTATCCATTCGATTCCTCGGGTTACAATGGTTCGTTCATAGCCCCGGAAATTGAAAAACTCGGTTATGTAGCCATCGGGTACCATTTGGCGGATCCTACTCAGACGGGACAGGAGGACGAATACCCTTACAATTTCGTCAAATTTGGTTTTTACACAAATGGCTATGGTGAATTGGGCCCCGCGCTCAACATTTCGTCAACCGGCGGTCTCTGCGCCACCTACACCTCCGATATGAGTGTTGAACTTGAGGTTAATACTGACAAAACTGGCAAAGCCCCGTGTTATGTGAGGCTTCCCATGACGCAAGAGCCAAAAACGGTCGACAAGGCAATCGAGGATTTTAAACAGGCGACTTGGGCTCCTGTTTCGAACAAGGTTGCCAGTTGCGCCGAAGCATTCAAGGAAGCCAGGTCAATCATGTTCAAGATCGACGGCGGAGCGGCTGAAGCGGATGGTGAGCTGCGCATTTTCGAGGTCGGTCCCAAGGGAACCTGTAAAGGCGGAAAAACTATTAAAAAAGATGTTCGCTACTGCTACAATGGTATTAAATATGATGATGGCCACCGCGAATGTTATTATTCGCACAACAAACTTAGGGGATTGAATGCGACTTCGTTTGTGTCGATTTCTGTGACGGGCCGTTTGGTGACCCTGAACGGACTTGGCCGCCAAGTGCAATACAGCCTCTTCGACATGCAAGGAAATACGGTCCATAGCGGAATTGCCGCAGACCAGATCAATTTCAGCAGCGTAAAGTCCGGCAACTACCTGCTCAAAGTCAAGGGCAACTTGGAATTGACTAGAAAAATTGTTCTGAAATAGATAGCCCGACAGAGCCTGTTTAAATCCGCGTCAACGGAAAATCAAACTGAATCGAACGCGGGGTCGCAAACTTTTCGAAAGCGATTTCGTAACAGAAATTCTTTTCGTCTACGGCCTTTACGATTCCTTCGCCAAAGATTTTATGCATCACGCGATCGCCTTCGGCAAACTCAGCCGAAGGTGCTTTCTTTACGAGCCCAAGGCTTTCGTCGCTCAAAAATTCGCGGTCGCGATCGATATTTGCTATGTAGGCTTTAGCGGCTTCGAGAAAATCTTCTGATATGCCGCGAGCGATATTCAATCCTCCCATATCCATTTCGAGCAGGAATCTGGACGGGTAGCGGGTCCCGCTTTCGCCTACTACACCGTCTTCGGCATCGCTTAAGCAAAGCACATTCTCGGCACGGGTAAACGCCACATAGGCTAGGCGCCGTTCTTCTTCGAGCTGGATTTTGTTCTGCACGCGCTTGACCGGGAAAAAGCCTTCGTTCAAGCCGCATACGAATACATACGGGAATTCCAAGCCCTTCGCGTTGTGAATCGTCATGAGCTGCACGCGGTCTTTTTCTTCGGTATCTTCGTCAGTGTTCGTGAACAGCACGATGTTCTGCAAGTATTCATCTAGCGAGGCGTCTTCTTCGTAGTAGTTTTCGAATTCCAGAATGCCTTGCTTGAGTTCCGCCAGATTGTCGAGGCGGTCTTCGTCGCCGTCTAGGCGCAGCATTTCTTCGTACTTGGTTTCACGCAGGATTTTTGCGAGGACTTCGGAGACGCTCATGTCCTTGTAGCGGGAACGGTACTTTTCAATCAGCTTCACGTATTCCACCACATTGCTTCGGGCCAGGAATCCCTTGCAGTCGAAATCAATCTTCTGATTTTCGTTACCGACAGATGAAAGTTCCGCCTGCGATGAAACATCGGCCGCCACATTGTTCAAAAGACCCGCCTCCGAAACAATTTCAAGCAACGCTTCGTAGAGACCGACACCACGAGCATCAGCAAAAGCCTGCAACGTCGCAATCTTGCGTGGGCCAAACTGACGCTTAGGCGTATTCACCGTACGCATGAATGACAAGTCGTCGGCGTACACCAGCATTCGCAAGTAGCAAATGACATCCTTGATTTCTTTGCGCTGGTAAAAGCCGACGCCGCTGTAAACCTTGTAAGGAATGTTTTCTGCCATCAAGGCTTCTTCTACAGAACGCGACTGCGAATGCATGCGGTAAAGCACCGCAATATCCTTGTAATGGGCTGCACTTTGCACGGCATTCTGAATTTGTTCAACAATCCATTTGGCCTCTTCGCGGGTGTTCTTGGCATGGTAAAAGACGGGCGTCTTGCCGCCGACACGCTTTGGCCTTAAGACTTTTTCAATTCGGAATTTATTGTTCTTGATGACCGCATCCGGCACCTTCAAAATGCTTGGCGTAGAGCGGTAATTGTTTTGCAGCAAAATCGTCTTGGTATTTTCATGCGTCTTGTCAAATTCCAGAATGCGGTTGACATTGGCGCCGCGCCAACCGTAAATAGTCTGGTCCGGGTCGCCCACTACAAAAAGATTCTTGTGGTAGCTCGCCAGCAAATCTGCCAGCTGGTACTGCTGTCCATCGATGTCCTGATATTCATCCACCATGATGTACATCATGCGCTTGCGCCACTTGTCAAGCTGTTCCGGGAAGTTTTCGAGAATGTACAACGTCGAAAGAATCAAGTCATCAAAGTCAAGCGCGTAATTCTTTTTCTGCTCGTAAAGGTAGCGGTAATAAACCCGCATCCACTTGTCATCAGCAGCTTCCGAAAGTGCGAGCAAATGATCTTTAGTGGTCATGCCCTCTGACGGCAGTTCCGCAAAAAGCGAGACGTAATTGATGTCGGCCGCCTTACGGCCCCCAATATAGTCGATGACGCTGCTGATTTTCAAATCCTTGAGCGAGTAGCCCAAATCGGCGTAGGCCTTGTGCAAAAGGGACTTCTGGTCGTCTTCGTCCAGAATCATGAATTCTTTCGGGTAGTTCAGCACATGGATTTCTTCGCGCAGAAACCGCACGCAAAAGCCGTGAAAGGTGGAAATGTAACCGCTGTCGTCGCCGCCCAACACCGTGCGAATTCGTTTTTTCATTTCGTTTGCGGCCTTGTTGGTGAACGTGACACAAAGGATGTTCGAAGGAGAAATGCCCATCTCTTTCACAAGGTACAGATAACGTTGCGTCAAAGTCCTAGTCTTGCCAGAACCCGCACCCGCCACCACGCGCACAAAACCCTCGGTGGTTTCCACCGCTTCCCGCTGTTCCTGATCCATATCTTCTAGGGCCATGTGCACCTCACAAACTTTACGAGCACTATACAAAGCGCCACATAGTGAACATTTGTTTTACTGCACAAAAATATAGCATTCTTTTAGATTCAGTCTTACCAAACTGTATAGTTACGAACTCGCTGCAGCGAGCCGATAGCGATTTCAGCGTAAAAAAACCGATTGCGAAGAGGAAAAATTGCTAGCCAATCTTTATTTACAAAAAGGCTTGACAGAATCTTCTTTTAAATTCTGTCAAGCCGAACTATACACCAGGAACGTACTGATAAGTTACCGCATTCCTAGCCTACAGTGCTAGTTCGTTTAGTAAAAAGTTATTAGTCTCTTACGCAGCGGACCGCTGTGCCTCGATCACGAGAAATAGCGTAATCCTTTCCGTAAGGTTCAACGAGGACGTCCTTGTAGGACCCCCAAAAGACAATCATAGTATACTCTTCCTCTGTCAATTCGGAAGATGTACTGAAAGCAGAATAGCCATATGCCACACTTTTGGCCCCTTCAGCTCCATATGGCAAAACGCCAAAGCCGAATTTATCTGTACCATAGGTAACCTTTCGGGTTTCACCAGAGTTATCCCAACTCCATTCGTCCTTGGAACGCAACGCCACGCCAGCAGTAGTAGAACCAACAAATTCAAACAATTCCTTCCATTCAGAAGCGCTTGGCAAATGCCAGCCCTTCATGCAGATTCCACGAACAGGGACTTTAGGAGAGCAGGTACGACCATAACCGCAACCGATACCATCGTCACTGAACAAACCTACGGAATCCATAGCAGCAGACCAAGTATACAGGCGACCATAAAGGCGACAGTTACCAGCCAGATCGTCACGGCAATAGCTTAGCTCTTCTTTATTTACATTCTTAACCCCATAGTCGAAATTCAGATTTTCAGCCATCCAAACCTGATCACCGATCTTGATGGTTTTGTAAACTTGGCCATCACGAGCGTCCTTCACAGAGCCCTCGACGCCATCGACCATCACAACAGTATCCTTAATAACTAAGGAGTCCTTAATCACCAAGGTATCCTTAATGATCAAGGAATCCTTAATGACCAGAGTATCTATGGCATAGGCTGTATCATTAAAAACAACAGTATCCTTGACATAGATAGTATCCTTTGAAAGAACTGTATCAACCTTGCTCAAAACAAGAGTATCAACATTTTTCAGCACCAATGTATCAACATTGTTGACCACGAGAGTATCAATATTGCGAACGACAAGAGTATCAACCTTAGCATCTTCCATGGCGGAGGAGGCGGTATTAGCAACGTCATCATCGCAGGCGGTAAACAGAAGACCAAAGGTGACCAACACACCCACGGCAAATAAAGATTTATGCATAAAAACTTCCCCTATATTGAAGGATGATTTAACCGCATCCAAAACAATTGATGCAATGCCAAATATAAAAAAAGAATAAAACTTTGGAATTAAAAATAACGTAACATTTTCAAACAAAGGAAATTTGTAAAACTTTTGCTACATACAACCTTGTTTTTTACAAATTAAAGTTTCTTTTTAAAGCGCAGGCAACGTAACCATTAATTTACTTGTCAAAAACCTAACAAACTTCTTATATTTACGCAATTTCTTAACCAGCCCCTTCCTAAGGCTAGGAGTACTCATGAAAAAAATAGTATCGGCACTAGCTCTGCTGAGTTCTTTTGCAGTTGCACAAACATCTGAAGTGACAATCACCACAAAAGATGTCTTCCCCCAATTAACCAATCTCCTTGGTCTAGAAGTCACTGCGTCAAACGCTTCTACGGCACCTAAGAAAGTCCGCATCAACTACGAATTGCCAACAGTAGAAGACGGCGCAAAATATGGCGTTGACAACGTTATCGCGGAATACACGATTCAAGAGTTTTCCACCAGTTGTAAAATTGATCACGACAAAGTAGAGGACCTGGTTTTCAACATCAGGAAAAGCGGATTAGGAAACTATTTTTTAGACGCACAGTTTACCCTGAAGCCCAAAGAAGACAAGATTCTTTGTTTCCCCATATACCGCAACGATCTTGCTGCTTTCGAAAGTACAAGCGACACCAAGAAAAGACTATCTTTCTCGGTTGACAAGAGCGGTTCCCCCCTGAACAACCCTGTCATCTACAACTACATTCCCAAGGCCAGATATTCCTACAATGGGCTCAACATTATCCCCAATGTAGGCGCGCCCTACAATCTACGCATTAAAGCCAACGTCATGAGCAATGGCGTAAATCCCGCACCAGACAGCAAGCAACTGATGGCCTGGGACGCAGGACATTGGGTCGAGATTGAAGCAAGAAACCTGATAGATCTTGGCATCGAAGCATACGGCATGTACAAGGACACCCGCATGCTAGTAGCTAGTGTAGGTCCCCTTGTCAAACATTTCCATTGGAATGAATCTACCTTTGACGGTCATATGTTCAATGGAGTCGAAGAACGAAATATTTTCATGGGACGTTGCTGGCTAATTGCCGTTTTCAACACCTATTGTCACTTCTACGGCAACAGAAACACCAAGCCTGACGCCATGACTCAGGACGAAATGCTCTATCACGCAAAGACAGAACGTTCAAGCAATGATCGTCAATTTTCGATTTTCCAGGCAAACGATAGAGAAGGAGACTATCTAAGCACATCTGCCTACGTAATCAACAAGATTATGTTTGACGCAAATGCAAAAGTCTATTATACCAGCAAGCAACCTATTACCGGAAAAATCCTTTTTAACGCACTCGCAAACGGCACGCCCATTACCTTCGATATGGGATCCGTAAAGAACCATGAAGACATGACTGCAGAAAAAGGCTCTGGCCCAGGCCATGTGATGCTCATAGACGCTTTGGCGCTTGATAGTAAGGGCGACACTCTGGTCCATATTATCAACATGGACAACTTCGGCAACGAACGATACGTCTATCTGAATCTACTAAAGCAGCATATGACCGGCTACATACTTATGCAAAAACCCACCGGCATCATGAAAACCGACGCAGAATATCCAGTTGACCAAGATTATGATAATGACGGCATCATTGATTTTGACGAAAAATACCGTTTTTTGAGCGACCCCAACAAGGCTGACTCCGATGGAGACGGCATTTCCGATATGAACGAAATCTACTCCTACGTCAGCAGAATTAACATATCCGCAGGGAATATTCACGCGCCCACCGGCGAAACTCAGATTACAGTCCGTATTCCCTTTGCTTTTGACTACAAGGATAACACAACATTCCCGCAATGGAACATGGACTTCGACGGAGACAGCATTCCCGATGGGGAAGAAGATTTGAACAAGAATGGCATTTATGAACCAGATCTAGGAGAAACCGATCCTCTGGATAAGAGGGTAGAGATTAGCGAAACAGAAATTCCGAAAGATGTTGTATTCTACGCACTTGATAAGCTGGATATCGGCAAGGATATATATTGCGAAACAAGAATAGATAACCACACGAGAGGGGTTCCAGACACACGTGTGAGTGACGAAGATAAGAAAGATTACGTGAGCGATTGCAACGTTACCGCAGCAGCTGAAAACACTGACGAAAACGTTGTCAGCATCGGCTCCAACACATCCATCAGCATAGTTAATTCCAAGGGCAACGTACAAATTCAAAAAGATGGTAGAGCCTTTCTAATCAACCTCTACAATAAGGAAGCATGGTTAGACGACAAAAATGGACACTCTAAAATCTACACGCTTCATCGTCCTGTTCAAACCTGGCCTTTCCGCATCAAAACTAGCCTGCCGACTTATGAAGCAGGCAGCAAGTCTGTTGTCGTGAAGAGCGGAGACTCCCTCACCGTAAAGAACGGCGATAAATACTCTCGCATAGAAGTAAAGAAGGGAGGACTTTTAATTATTGGCGAAGGAGAAATGTACATCGACACCCTCCAGTTGGATGCAGGATCCACCTTCGATATTCTTAACGATGGATATAGTACATATCTCCATGTGAACGGCCCCGTAACTTGGAAGGCTTCCAACAACAAAAAAACGGATGATTGGATCATCCCTGATTGCCCTGCTACGCAAAAGTACTGTCCCGGCATCCAGTATCTCGCTCTTGCAGCATTTTCCTTCAAGCTGTATCAGCATTCTAGCGAAAACACAGTCATTGACACCCGTTGGGTCGGCACCATTATCGCACCCAAAAGTAACCTGACCCTTGGTCTGACAGACAACGCAAACGTTATGGCAGGTCAGTTCCTCGCAAAGAACATCAAGGTTCGCGACGGTATGGACGTTTATCAAACTGTTTACGAGCCAGAAGAAAAACCTGTCGTCACTCCGGAAGAAAAGGATTCCACCTCCACCGACATGAAGGACTCTACCGACACGAAGGATTCTACCAACGTGAAGGACTCTACCGATGCGAAAGATTCTACCAACGTGAAGGACTCTACCGATGCGAAGGATTCTACCAACATGAAGGACTCCACCGACAAGAAGGATAATAAGAAAGACTCCTCTGACAAGAAGGATGATAAGAAAGACTTCGCAATTTCAAATAACAACCTTGTAGTACGGGGCAACCTGAACATTATCAACATGAATCGCAACGAGTTGATGTTCAGAACCGCTTCCACTAATCGTTACCAGGTATTTATCGCCAAGGCTAACGGCACCAAGGCAGCCGAATATACCTTTGACCGCGGCAATGTAGGCTTGAACTTCGTAAGCATTGCCAACGCTAAACTCACTCGCGGGAAATACTACGTCACCATCAAGCAGAATGGCCATACTAGCAGCAAGATGCTTGTAATCAAGTAAAGACATTTTCCTAATAAATAAACACAAGGGATCGCATTTTGCGATCCCTTTTTAGTGATGCTGACAAAAGCCAACATCACCAGTTTTATCGGAATAACTAAAGAGTAGAAAACAAAGTCATACTTTTCCAATAACACACTTGCAAACGAAATCAGATGTCGCCAGAGCTGAATCCGAGCGATTCTTCGAGTCATGTATCGGTTCTTTGGACCGATAAACGGCTTCTGTAGGCTTTGCGGCCAAATTTACATTTTTTTCGGACAAATGATGTAATTTTTTTTAATCACTTGTTCAAAATTCAAACAACATATACTTTAGATCATTCCTTAATACATCTGATCGCCTTGTACTCACGACCATTCCCATTCCCAAGTATTCTCCAGAATAGGTAATAATTTCCATGATTACTCTGTTCAAATACGATAAAAACAATAGGAGAACTAGAACTGCCCAAAATCGCATAGCGTCCAACAGTTCCTACAGTTCCGGTCCATAATTCAGTACTCGCCGAAGACTCTTTTGGATTTTCTTTCCAATGAGTGGGAAGGACATTGAATCCATATACATTTAAAGCAAAAGAATCAGGCCTAAGTAATCTTTCGCCCCATTCATCAGGATTCGCAAGCAAAGTTGCACCGCCATCATCATAAAAATCAGCATCAGTCGCCCTGCTAAGGATTTCAAAATCTTCTTGCATCGGAAGGCGCCAACCATCAGGACAAATCCCCTGATGAGTGGCCTCTAACACACAAATATGCCGGCTATCGCAATCTGAATATTCTTCCGATGTATAGTAGCGTGCAGAATCTATAGCCGCAAGCCAGGTATAAAGGCGTCCATATTTTTCACAATTAGCCTCAAGGCTATCGCTACACATGGTTCGATTCTTCAAGCTGGGAGTCTTTACACTATCAGCATAACGCAAATTTTCAGCCATCCATTCTTGATTACCAATCTTGACTGTTTTATAAGTTTTTCTATCTCGTGCATCAGTGAGTATTCCATAATTACAATTGTCAACGCCTCCAATATTGCAGGAATCCGCATACCCCCTTGGAGACGGATAACGAATAGCACTACCATCTTTTATACAACGCAAAAAGCCACTCGTCTCAACAAAACAAAAAGTATTTAATTCTATTGTACCTTTTGCTCTACCATCAACGTCAATACGTTCTGAACAACTCTGAAAAATAGACTCTCCACCGTTTGCCAATAAATAAGTCACATGATATCGATTAAAATTAGGCAGCAAAGAAAAACCAAATTCATCAGTAAACGACTTTCCCTGCGGCCACATTTCTTTTGACAAAAGTTTTGGAGGAGCATCTAAGAGATATACATAATTTCCACCAGACAAAGTATCTGAAGCAGCAAACGTCAACAAAGTCATCCACTCGTTTTGCGTAGGGACATGCCAACCCACAGGACATACTCCTTGTATAACAGTATCGCCTTCAATACGGCAAGGGCGATTTGTTCCAAAATTTATCCCTGCAGAATCAATTGCAGTAGTCCAAGGGTATTCTCTTCCAAATACTTCGCAAATTTCCTCATTGTCATTAAAACACGTACTTTTCCCATCTGGAGTCTTGTAATTTAAATTTTGGGCCATCCATGTTTGCCCCTCGATTTCAACAGTCTTGTAAACATGTCCATCACGTTCATCTGTAAATTCACCATAAATTATGTCCGGATTCAAATAATAATCTATCGGATGCAATTCATAGGAACTACTATAAGGCGTCAAAACGGAATGGTCATCATTTTCGCCTGAACTCGAGCCTGGCATTTTGTCACCCGAAGAGCTTGATTCTTCTTTACCAGCGTGTATTCCACTGTAAAGGGAATCTTGCTTATCAAGAGAATCTTGTAAAGCGTTTTCCGTTTTCTCAGAAGGATCTTCAGAAACAACAGGATTTTCTTCACCACTTTTACCACTACAGGCAAAAACAGAAGCCACCACAAATGCAGCTGAGACGTATGTCACAACATTTTTCAGACAAAACATGCGCATGAAAACCTCCATTTCCCCTATACGCAAGCAATTTTGTACAAATGTAAAAAAATTCTACGAAGCAGAAGCCATTCGGCTAACGCCGGGGCCCTTAATAACGCTATGGCCTTGTGCAACCGGTTCCAGAACAATTCGCTGAGGAATGCTATCCACCACCGATTCCACATGGGTAATGATTCCGAGCATTTTTCCCTTACTTTCCTGAGCACGCAGGCAATCGAGTACATCATTCAGCGTATCGGAATCAAGCGTTCCGAAGCCCTCGTCCATGAACAGAGAATCTACGCGAACGTTTCGGCTCGCATATTCTGCAATACCCAGGGCGAAGGCGAGACTGACCAGGAATTTTTCACCACCCGAAAGGTTACTCGTACGGCGGGGTTCGCCAAAGAAATCGTCCTTGACGCAAAAGCCCAATTCTCCCGACATGACCAGCTGATAGCGATCCTTCATTTGCAACAGTTGCCTGTTGGCTAGTTTCAAGAGCGATCTGAAAGTAAGTCCCTGTACAAAGGTTACAAAGTCGCTGCCATCCGCCTTTCCGAACCAGGTTCTCATGACATTCCAACGGTTAAATTCAGCCAATTTGGCATCGAGAACCTTACGCAATTCGGCTAATTGCTTTTGCTGTTTGTTGTAGTTGCGTATAGCCTCTTGAATCGCGCCCGATTCCTGCTGCAATTTCTTCAGTTCTTCGTCGGCGGTTTTCTTTTGCGTTTCAAGTTCCTGCATCGGCGTCGCATCTTGGCTTTCGGACTTGACCTTTTCCAAGGCGTCAAGTGCATCGCGATGCGATTGTCCGCATGCAACCAACGCTTCGGCAATTTCGGCACGACGAAGCGAAAGGGCATCGAACTCCTTTTCCGGCAACGCGAATTTCAAAAATTCCTCTTCGCTTGCGATGTTCTTCGAGGCTAATTTCTCCGCAAAATCTGTCTCTGCCCGAGTCAATTCTCCGGCAAGTTTTTGCATGGTCTCTTTCGATGCCGAGAGGCGTGTCGAAAGGGTGTTGCGGTTATTTTCAATCTCGCGGAATTTCTTGTCCGCTGCATCAAAGTTTTCACCCGCAATTTTCGAATCCGCTTCGGCCTTGTCAACCGCCTCTTGAACATTCTGTTCACCAAAGATCTCGTAGCGACGTTCCTGAAATTCTTTGTGGCTATCTAGCGATTTTGCGAAGGATTCTTCCTCGATTTTCAGGTGCTCTTTGGCGCGGTTAATCGTCTCGATACTGTTCTCGTAACGGTTCCTAACGATTTTCAAGTCATTAGAAACCTGGTCCAATTCCTTTTTCGTCGCATCAAACGCGTCACGGCGACTTTTCAAATTCGCCAACTGCATGGCAGCATTCTTGCTATCAAATTCCAGCCAAGGTTTCCAAAGTGCAGAGACCTCTTCGATTATGGTCTGAGCCTTTTCACGCGACTTTTGCATCAGTTCAGATGCATTCTTTTCGTCAGATTCAGCCTGGATTTTCTTGTTCTGCAAATCCTGCAGCTTGGCATCGGCAGTCTGAATTTTACCGTTCAATTCGCGCACCTTGGCAGCAACATCTACCGCACGGGATTCATCTTCGGTCGCAGCCACCGATTCTCCATCACAGGCCGGGTGTTCCCTGGAGCCACAAACCGGACACGGCGCATCATCTTCCAAGTGCTTTTGGATAATATTTGCAAGCACCAACACATCGTTACGGAACAATTCCTGCAGTTTATCATCCAAAGAACGGCGGTCACCTTGCGCCCTTCCCAACTCCACTTGGAAATCAGCAATCATCTGCGTCGCTGCGTTTTTCGTCTTTTGCGCCGACGCATACTCCTTTCGAGTGGACTCCAGTTCCTTCACCTGCAATTCGCTTTTCGGCAAGACATCCTTGAGCGATTCGTCTTCCACAGAATCGGCAACTTTCTTCTGGAGATCCTTCTCACGAGTCTCGAAAGTCTGCATTTCCAAAAGGGACTTCGCCTGTTCATCTTGCAGGAGCTTCAATTGACGCGTCGCCTCATCGCGGCGTTTCCCTGCCATTTTCAGGTTTTCCGACGCACCCGCAATTTTCACATCGAGCGAACGGACCTCGTCCCAGAGGGTGCGATGTGACAACACGAATTCATCCGCCACATTTTTCGCCTTTTCAGCAGCGGCCTTGATTTCACCCTGTTTCGTCAAGGCATTTTCAGCCTCGGCGAGCGAATTTTGCAAACTATTCCTTTCTTTTTCAAGCGAAACCTTGTCTTCTCGCCATTTGCGTAGCGTCTGGTAGAGCGGGCTACAATCTTTGGCCTTTTCGGCTTGTTGCAAGCGCAATTCTCTTTCGGCAAATTGGGTCTTGTCGTCATTTGCCCTCTGCAATGCCGCTTCAGCTTTTTGCAATAGCGCCTGTTTTTCATCCAAGTTCTTGTGCCACGCAAGCAACGAATCGATGCGACTACGTTCCTTAAGAATTTCAGATTCTCGTTGCTGAAAACCGGAAAGCTTTTCCTGCTGTTCCGCAATTTGTTCGGCGCTAGGAATTGAACCGGCGAACCTACCGAGATTTGACTCGGCATCTTCCTTGGCCCGCTTACTTTCGGACCAGTGTTCCGACACCTTCACCGCGATGCGGCGGTACTTTTCCATACCGTTCAGCTTTTCCAGAATTTCGGCACGTTCCTTTTCGTTACATGTCAGGAACTTGCTAAATTCCCCCTGCGCAAGCATAATAGAGCGGCAAAATTCAGAATAATCCAGCTGGATAATTTTCGTATTCGCCTGAGCCAACTCTTCACGAGAACCCGTCTTGCCGTCAAAAATTCTTTCATCGGGACGATCGACACTATAGACCAAACCCTCGGCTGGCTGCAACTGACCATCGACACGGTCGCGGCCCTTACGCTGCGACCACCGGGAAACAAAAGTTCCCTTTTTGCACTGGTAAGTCACCTGGGCAAAGCAGTTGCCCTTGTCGGCAGTCATGACGCCGTTTCCGTCGTTGCCATAAATCTTTTCTTGTCGCGGAGTTCGTCCGTAAATGGCTAGCGTAATCGCATCGAGAATCGACGTCTTGCCCGAACCGGTTTGTCCGCTAATCACGAAACGGTTACCCGCCTGCGCATAAGAAGGATCTGTAAAGTCAATTTTCCATTTGCCCGCGATACAGTTGATATTTTCGAATTCAATCTTCAGGATTTTCATTACTTGCCCTCCTTGCCATCGCGTTCCGCTTCTTCTAGGACCTGCTCAAAAAGCGGCAGGAATTCGGCATATTGGGCTTCAATTTGTTCATCGGCTTCCTTGAGACCAGCCTGTTTCATCAACAGCAACTTGAAAACATCGCGTTCATCGGGAATTTCGACCCCTTCGTTGGCGTCATCGGTAAAATCAGCAGCACTCAGCGCACCTAATCGATTCGCTTTCCAGCTGACAACCTCGTAGGATTCCCCCTCAAGAATATCCTGCAGTTCCGCATGTACATTCACAGCGGGATTGTAATCGTAAAGAATTTCCACCTTCACGGAATGTGCCTGCGGAAGGCTACGCAGCGCCATCAATTGGCTCCGAATCTCGGCGACAGAACCCTTGATCCGACGAAATTCGAAATACGGGGGCACCACGACTTTTCGCACCTGCGGCACGCTCCCTTTTTCCAGCTCCACCTGCAAAATATGGTGAGGAATTTCCGCCTCGTCGAAACCGAGCACAAATGGCGAACCGGAATAACGGACTTTCGGATTTTTCGCCACCATGGAGGCATAATGGATATGTCCGAGGGCCACGTAGTCAAAGCCCTCCGGAAAAACGGACACCGGAATGGTTCCCAGATTGCCCACAATATCGCGCATGCCATGAGCCTTGGCATCGCCACCGTCATCATTCTCCGGGCGACCTTCTAGTTGCGAGGCATACAAATGTCCCGTCGCCACAATGGGGATATCGCGACCGTTACGCACCTTTTCGGCAGCCTCGTAAACGGCACTGTACAATCCCGTAAAGGTATTGGAAGCAAAATCCGTTGCCGCTTCGGTCTTGAAACGACGCAGTTCCATTTCGCGCACATAAGGGACGGCAGCGCAGACACCGATTACATTATCGGAACCATCCTTCAGCTCCTTGACCAATTCTTCGACTGGGCGTTCACCCAGGGAACCTACCATCTGGATATGGAGGGCATCCAGCAAATCACGCGGGGCATCCAACAGGGCGCCCGAATCGTGGTTACCGCCCACCAGCACAATATTCTTGCAGCATGTATTCAACAAAGAGGCTAAAAAGCGAAAATAAAGGCGACGCGCCTCCACGGAGGGGTTCGTCGTATCAAAAATATCACCTGCAACCACAAGGCATTCAGCCCCGAATTCCACAATACGTTCCTTGAGCCAATTCAGGAACAGCTTGGATTCTTCTTGCCTGTCGATGTCGTGCATCGAGTTGCCCAAATGCCAGTCTGCGGTATGTATCAATTTCATAGTCCAAATATACTATCGAAATTGTGGCACAAAATGTCAAACCAGAAAAACTTTCGAGTAAAAAACTCTACGAAAACTACACAAATGTTCACTAAATTAGAGCATTTTTCGGCGCAAGGCACCCTCAATTTAAAATCTTTATTTCAAAACACCTTAACTCGTTGACAGTCAACGAGTTAAAGGATTGTTTTAGAAACTTTTTCAAGCCTAGATATAATGGATTTTCTATAATTGGAATCAAGTTGATCAAGAGACCGACGACATTTCTAGGAACAGCCGCCTTCGCCACGGCTGTTGTTGGCGCCATTGCCCTTGGCGTCTGGTTTCTGCATGCTCTTTTGGAGCGATTCTTGTCGACTCCACACACCATTGCCGGGGTCACCATATCTCCTTACGGCCACCGCATGGACGACCTTCTGACCCATCATTTCGATTCCATTAGAGTTTCCCTTGACGGCACCGACCTTAAGGTTTCAAATCCAAATCTCGAAATCACCTTGCTTGGGGAACCCAAGGGGGTCAACCTGCAAATGGATTCAGTGATTGCCGAAATCCAGTTGCCGAAGGAAGAAGCCGAGAAAAAGAAAAACGACAGCATTCCCAAATTCCCCGAAAAACTCAAGTTCCCGCTCCCCCTCCAGGTCGGCGTCAAAGAAGCACGTGTTTCCCTTTCAGATGGCAAGAGCTGGCAAGCCAGCAACATCTACCTAGAAAACCGCGGCGAGAAAGCCCTTTCGGTCAAGGCGAACAACATCAGCGGCGACTACATTTCGAGTCCGGCCAAATTCAATCTCGATGCGGACTTCAGCAGCGACATCATCAAGGTGTCCGGCAAGGTCAAGACAGCAAAGGATTCCGTAACCCTGAATGTGGAAACGCCCAAGAACAACTTGGGACGCATCAAGACCAAGACAGACCTGACCATCGACAATCCCGAAGACTGGATTCCGGTAGAACTCCCCAAGGCCGTTCCCGAAATCGGCAAAGTCAAGGTTAGCGCCAACGCCAATATAGACCTGCAAAAGAAGCGCACCTCATACAAAGCCAACATCAAGACCCGTATCGGAGCCTTCTGGCCGCTCCTTGCCGAAAACGTATCTATCGATCTTTCGGGCGACATGGACAACATCGAAGCCGACGTGTTGTTGCAAAACGACGAAGGCGGAAGCATACAGCTCAACGGAACTCTGGACAAAGAAATGAATGCGTTCTTTAGCGGACGCATAAAACACATGAGCGCCCAGTTCGGCCCCCAGATGATGCCGCTGGACATGGATATCAGATCGGGCGAACTTTACGACAAGGAACTGACGGTTTCTGCAGAAACGCGACAAGGTTCCATCGTAGACGCCACCATCAATTTCAAGGACTCCCTTTCGTTGACCTTTACCGGCGACATTTCGCCTTACGAACCATGGGCGCTGGACTGGACTCAAGGGAACCTGACCTTAGGCGCCCGCTCAAAAGCCTTCGGTTCCTTTGACGGACACAACCTCAAAATTCTTGCCAAGATCAATTCGATTATCAACGCTTACCACATTACCGCAGACTCCCTCCAGGTCTTGCTCGCCATCAACAAGAAAGGCATCGACTTTTCAAACGGCACCATCTACACGCCCAACGAGACTTTCGATTTTGACGGCGATGTCAAGTGGAACGACGAGCACCCGCATACCTCGTGGAATGTCAGGCAGCAACACGGAGGAAAGGCCTCGGCCTATGTCCATATAGGCGACACCATCGCTCTCGATGTGGAAGCGGATAAAGTCATCTTCGAAACGATTCCCTTCTCGGACATCAAGCTAGGTCGAAACATCCGCGGAAAAGTCAGCGGTGAATGGCATCACGATTTCGACAACCGAGTCGGAAAACTGGACGTTACCGTGGACGGCGGTTTGGACGCATTCAACGTAAGCCTGGAGACTTCTATCCGCGCCGATGGCGATACGCTTTTCGTAGACAATTTCAAAGCGATCCACAACAGGAACTCCGTCACCGCTGCAACCATATTCGTTTTACCCAACGATTCCAACCCCAACTTCAAGCCCACCACCTTCTTGCCGGTGCAGGTCTTGTTCGCAAACATCTCTTCTCACGAATTCAGTATTCCGCTACTGCTAGAAGGCTTTAACGACAGCACCCTCACTTCTGGCATGTTGAACGGCGACCTCACCTACAACCAAGGAAGCAAGCTAATCGGAAACTTGAACTTCGCGGACATCAACTTCCGAAAGATTCCGCCAGACCTGTTCAACATTCGCAAGCTGAACATCTTTGCTGAAAACGACAAGATCGAGCTCAACTCCTACCTGGACATTGGCGGTGGCGGCTGGACCGGCAACACCCAGATTATTATCGACAATGTCTTTAGCGACAAGCGGCATGTGAGTTTCTCGCATGGTAGCGACAACGGAGGTACCCTCTGGGCCGAAGGCTTTATCGACAACGACTTTATATTCAAGGGAACGGTAGACGCTAACGGTTCCTGGTTCATTCCGGGGACAGTCAGCGAAATCAAGAACACCGATCTGCACATCGATATTTCGGCTGAACTCCGCAAGGGCCTTAACGGCATCACCGCTGACATGCGTCTCGACTCAACCATTTACGAACCGCCTCGTACCAAGGTGCAGTTCCCCATCTACATGCGCGGCCATGTCGAAAACGGACTCTTGAACATTTACGAAGCCAGAACCAAGAACGAAAACGACGAAATTATTTCGGGAACGTTGCAGTTCAGCCTCGACAGTATGAAGCTGGATTCCATCAACGTTCATTCCGACCGTTATTCAATCAAGACCGAATCGCATTACCTTGTGCTCGAAGACATCAGCAGTACCATGACCGACAGCGAAGAAGAACTGCTAGTGACGGCAAACATTCCCAAAATTTCTTACAAGTTCAACAACACCATCTATGGCGAAGCCGAAGCTATTGCCCGCGGAAACATCGGCTTCAGCATCCCCCACAGTCAAGAAGGCATCATCAAGAACAACACCATTACCGGCAACATTTTGATAGATAAAATGGTGTTCTACAGAGACTTGGATATTGACGTGACGCCAACGGCCCTCGACAAGTACCTGACCATGTTCAACAACTTTGTGGCCAAGCTGCGTAAGAGCGGAAACCAAGAAGAAAAGCTTTCGGCATCCAGCCCCATCAACTTGTCCATGCACATCAGCGATTCGCAAATGGACTCCATCGCAGTGGTAACGCCCTTTGCCACCTTCCCCTTTACCGTAGATATCAGGGTGCTGGGCAACACGGCAAGACCGCTTTTGCGCGGAGACATTACCAACACCAACAGCGGATTCATCGGTGTCAAGGACATTTACGAATTTGAGCTAAATTCCTTTATGATTTCGTGGAATGATGTTCCTTGGCAAAAAGGCGTAATTGATGTTACCAGCAGCCAGGAACTCCCCTACTGTTCCGAGACCAGCGAAACAGACAAAGAGACTTGCCCCATCAACCTTGACTTGCAAGGAACGATTTCGAACCTGCAGGCCATTCCTTCTTCTAACTGCGGAACAGACGCTTCTACCGCGTCCATTTACTACAACATATTGCTGGGCTGTATCGCAAACGACAACGGTGAAGAAACGGACTGGAATAAGCTTGCCGGCAAGGCTATCGGCAAGGTGATTACCACAACCGCAAACAAGACACTTGGCGGTGACTACATTGGCGACATCGACATGAAGGTGATGTTCTTTGAAAACAACACCACCGGCGACAAGGACTCCAGTTACTTCAAGGTTCCGATTTCTCTGGATCGCTGGGTCAAGAACCTGAGCTTGATTTTTGGTTATACGCAAGACCAGAGCGAAAACCCCACATACGATCAATCCTTCCAATTCGGTGTCAACTATACATTGCCCGTATTCCAGGAAGATGTCTATTCGCACGAGAACCATCTATCGCCGACCTTGTACCTAAACGGCATGCTGACATCTAAGCAATACTTGACCAGTACCGGCGCCGGAAGCAACGACCGTCTAGAAAAGAACATTGGTGTCAACTACGTATATCGATTCTGGAACCCATGTCTACTTGGCATTGGACGATGCGAATCCATTACGCCGGTTACTAAGCAAAAGGAGGATTCTAAATGAAAAAAATCCTACTCCTTCTTTTAGCCCTGACATTCTTTAGCTTTGCCGAAGAAGATAAACACCCCTGGTACTTGGACATCAAGGGCAACAAGGCCTTCTCGAACTACCAGCTAGAAGAACAGCTTGACATTCCCGAAGAATTCGGTAAAATGGATACCACCAAGCAAGACTTCATGATGCGCCTTTCCCTTGAAAACATCAAGGCCCTTTATTACTCCCGCGGCTACTACAGCCTAAACTTGACGATGGATATTCAACGCAACTACGTCGCACAGGACAGTTGCATTCGCGGCTACTACATTACCATTCGCGACGGTGAACGCTACCGCTTTAACGGAGTCAAGTTGATTGTCCCCGAAGACAGGAAAGTTGAAATTGACGAATCCAAGTTGAATATCGCCCAAGACCACCTTTACAACCAAGAAGACATTGCCGAAGACATGGAAGATATCCAGAAGGCATACCGCCGCGAAGGATACCTGCACACAACACTTTCTTCTATCGAAAAAATCGACACGACGCAAAAGAAAATCTACGTCGAAATCACCATCGATCCCGGCGCAAAAGTGATGATGGGCAACATCATCTCTTCCAGTCACCGTACCAAGGACAAACGCAACCCGAACATGGTTGTTTCAGAAACAGGCCTTACAGATACCGCATGGCTTTCGAGCCTATGGCGTATTCCGGAAGGCGAAATCATAGACGGTAACCAGTACAACACCTTCAGGAACAAGCTATTCTCCACACAGTTGTTCACGCAGATCAAGATGAGCGATTCCCTCAGAGACGACGGCCTTTCGGACGTTTACCTGAACGTGACAGAACGTGTTCCTGGTGAAATGCGCTACGGATTCTTCTTCGAAGAAATTTACGGTTTTGGCGCCCAGGCTTCCGCGAAGCACAGGAACTTTTTCGGGCGGCTCCATGAATTTTCAACTAGCGCCCAAATTGCCCAGCACAAGCAGGAAGCATCTATCGGCTACGCCAATCCGCTCTTGTTCGGAACCTCCTTCAGTTTCATTCCTACGGCAATCCGCTTTGAAGACCGCATTACTCTAAACCACGAAAAAATCAACCCGCCAGCATACCCCGACAGCTTGGAAGAACGTTACGAAATCATCAACCGCGCCGACTTGACCTTCGGTATTACAAAGCGCATTCGTTTCCGCGGCACATTCGATACCCGTTACGTGAACAAGAACGAAGACAAACTCTTCAAACTGAAAGGCGAAACGGCGCTTACCTTTGACTACACCGACGACTACTTCAACCCGACAAAGGGTATACGACTTGCCCCCACAATTGGCGCGGGCTCTAACTGGAAAGCCGACCTTCAAAACCCGACCATGGTGGGCGACCCTTACACTTACGGCGAAATGACGGTAAACCTTTACCACCCGCTATTCTGGACATTTAACGGAGCTGTTAGCGGAAGCGTAGGTAAGTTCTTTGCCAAAGCTCTTGAAGACGACGCAAGAATCTTTTACCAGGGCGGTACACGTTCTGTGCGCGGTTATAGATTCCGCAGTATTTTTGCCAGCGATACCACTTACGAAAGTTCCACCGACGACGAAGGTAACGATGTTATCGACACCGTCATCAACACCGGCCTCACACCGCTTTATTTCAGATTCAACGAAGAAATCCGCTGGACATTCCCGTGGAAGTCTTGGCAGCGCTGGCAGATTGTGCAGTTCTACGATTGGGCCCGCGTAACCGACAGCGAAAGCGGCAAGTACGCCGCCGAAGAAGACGAAAGCTTGGGATTCGGCATTCGTTACCGCTGGCAGTTCTTGACATTCCGTCTCGATTATGCATTCAAGAAAGATTTGAGCAATTGGAATCTGGAACACTTTGCTTCCGGCCGATTCGCCTTCGACCTGTCGCAAACGTTCTAGGCGCCGACCGTTTCGCGGTAGACATTCGCGAGATTCGATGCGGCAGGCGCAATATTCGCTTTGATTCCGGCAGCAGCGAGAGCCGCGTGGATTTGCTCTAACGATGCGGCTGAATCTACTTTAAAAGTTGCGGATTCACCAGCAAGGTCAGCGACTCGCCCGCTCTTCAGGAGTTGTCCGCGGTCGATGATAGCGAAATCGGTCGCCTCTTCTTCCATTTCGGCCAAAATATGCGAACAAACGATAGCAGTACCGCCTTCGTTTTTACGCCAGTCGGCGAGCAAGCTCCACACGGATTCACGCGCCATCGGGTCGAGGTTTGCCACCGGCTCATCCAAAATCAAGAGACGCGGGCTCGGAGCCATGGCACGCAGCAATTGCACCTTTTGGCGGTTCCCGAGCGAAAGCTTGCCCATGCGGGTTTCAAGGCTCGGCAATTCCAGTTTTTTCACAAGACTTGCAATGCGCTCGCGGGCAGCAGACTCATTCCACTCGGGATTACGCGCCGCATAAAATCCAACAAAATAATCGACATATTCCGCAATCGAAAGCTTCGGATAAACACCCGGATTTTCAAGCAAGATTCCGCAGGCTCGCGAATCCAAGAATCCATTCTTGCCGCGCAAATTTTCTGCAATTTCAAGCGAGCCCGAAAACTTCGAGAATCGTCCGCACAAGAGTCGCAAAAGCGTGGTTTTGCCCGCCCCATTCGGGCCCAAGAGCGCAAAGAAACTTCCTTCGGGAATTTCGAGATTCACCGAAGCAAGCGCCTTTGCTGGCGCACCGGGGTAAGTAAACGAAACACCTTGGACCTTAATCGCAAACATAAGGTTAAATATAGAAAAAGCGGTCCGCTAACGCGAACCACTTTTCAATAGCTTATTAAGCACTTCGACAAGCACAGGGTTTTCACCCCATCCTGTCTACTTCCTACTTATAAAGCGGGTGCTTCTTGCAGAGAGCCACGATTTCTTCGCGGATCTTGGCGAGAGCGGCATCGTCGTCCTTAGCCTTCACGCAGCGGTCGATGATGCGAGCCACTTCGCGGGAGTCTTCTTCATCGAAGCCACGAGTCGTGATAGCGGCAGTACCGAGACGGACACCGGACGGATCCATCGGCTTGCGCGGATCGAACGGAATCGTAGAACGGCTGCAGGAGATGCCGACCTTTTCCATGGCCACTTCAGCTTCCTTACCGGAAACGCCCTGAGAGGTCATGTCGACCACGATGAGGTGGTTGTCGGTACCATCGCTGATGACCTTGTAGCCGAGCTTCTGCATTTCGGCGCAGAGAGCCTGAGCGTTCTTGATGACGTTCTTGGCGTAGGTCTGGAATTCCGGCTGCAGAGCTTCGAGGAATGCAACGGCCTTACCGGCGTTCACGTGATCATGCGGACCACCCTGCATACCCGGGAACACGCCCTTGTCGATTTCCTTGGCCAAAGAAACTTCCTTGAGTTCGCCCTTCACCATTTTCTGGATGGTGCGGTCCTTGCACATGATGATAGCGGAACGCGGGCCACGGAGAGTCTTGTGGGTCGTGGTCGTCACGATGTCGAAGTACGGCACCGGAGATTCGATAGCCTTACCGGCAATGAGACCGGCAATGTGAGAAATGTCAGCCATGGTGAGCGCGCCGACTTCGTCAGCGATTTCCTTGAAGCGCTTCCAGTCGAGGTTGCGGCTGTAGGCAGAGAAACCGGCGAGGATCATCTTCGGCTTTTCGCGGAGAGCGATTTCGCGGACCTTGTCCATGTCGATGCGGCCCGTTTCCTTATCGACTTCGTACTGCACGAAGTTGTAGAGCATGCCGGAGAAGTTCACCGGATGGCCGTGAGAAAGGTGTCCACCGTGGTCGAGCTTGAGGCCGAGGACCTTGTCGCCCGGTTTGAGGACGGCGAAGTACACGGCAGCGTTGGCCGGAGAACCGGACAGCGGCTGGATGTTCACGTGGTCGCAACCAAAGAGCTTCTTGCAACGGTCGATGGCCAAAGCTTCCATCTTGTCGATCACTTCGTTACCACCGTAGTAGCGCTTGCCAACGTAGCCTTCGCTGTACTTGTTGGTCAGCACGGAACCCATGGCTTCCATGACTGCCTTGGAGGTGTAGTTTTCAGAAGCGATAAGTTCGATGCCATATTCCTGGCGTTCGGCTTCTTCCTGGATGATGTTGTAGATTTCCGGATCGGTCTGTTGCAGTGTAGATTTGAGCATTTAGCTACTCCTTGATTTGTACGCGGGCAAATATAGAAATTTCTATATTATTCCTGCAATGCCTGTTATCTTGTTTATTCTCTTTTTTGTACCTCTTGCAGCTTTTGCGCAAGATACTCCCGGTGCATTCAAGATTGATTCTATCCAGTACAATATCGGTGACGCTTTTGACGATTCCAAGTACCATACCAGGTACGATAAGTGGGCGTACGACCTGCTAAACTGGATTCATATCGAGACCCGCGAATCGACGGTCCGCAAATTGCTCCTTTTTAGCGAAGGCGACATGATTACCGACCTCCAGATTCAAGAAGCCGAACGCTTCCTGCGAACCCAGCGCTACCTTTCGGATGCAAGCATCAAGATTTCTAACGAAGACGGCAAAAACATTGCCACAGTCAATACCAGCGACAACTGGACGCTTTCCGTTCCGACCACATTCGGTTTTTCCGGAAAAGAATACACTTACAGTAACCTGAACTGGGGCATCGGCGTTCAAGAAAGCAACTTCCTGGGCCTCGGGCAAAAGCTCGGATTCTACTTCGGACACGACGAATTCCGCGACATGTGGCAAGTGGAATATGGCGACCCGCACTTTTTGTTCCGCTATAACCACTTGGATTTCTTATATAGCTACAATACCGATGGCTACCTCGCCTACGGAAAGATGTACATTCCGTTCCTCAGCCGTAGCCAGAACCAGTGGGCCTACACCATCGAAGGCTTGAAGAACAAGCGCAACGCCTATTTTTATGGCAGCGGAAAACTTCCGCCAGGCGCCACCGTGTACGACGCCCAAAAGAGATACGGCGACAGTCCCATTTACAATCACAAGAAGGCCCTGCTTGACTCGTTCCCGCTATACAACGGCAACGAAGCCGTAAGACTCTTGGCCGTCAAGGACTTTATCGACGACTCGCTCAGCTTTAGAATCAGCCGTTCCTTCGGCGGAACCTACCGCAAGTTCTACGTGGGAGTCTCCTACGACTACCACTATACTACGGCCAGCGAAGGCAAGCTTTACCCCTACGCCTTTACCGACGGCGACACCACCTACGCCATCGATTCCGCCACCGCAGTCAACGAATGGCTCCCCGAACAGAAAGACTCCCGCCTCGGCATGGTCCTGACTTTTTCGAACATTCGCTACGAAAAACTCAAGAACTTCCACAACGCCAAGTGGACCGAAGACATCGAAAAAGGCTACTCGCTCAAGGCGAAGATTTCCAAGAACTACGAACAGCTGGGCGCCGCCGATAACGACATTCGCCTCGACTTTTGGGCCGACTTGATGCTTGGATACTCCATACACCACCTCACGCTCAAATCCGAGATGAACTTCTACCTGGATCACGGCGAACAGCATGACTACTACGGGAAACTCTCGGGCGAATACATTTTCCACCCTAACGAAAAATTCTCGACAGCGCTCACAGGCCTTGTTGACTTTTATGAAGACGCCCGCTACGGCAAGCAGCTGACCTTAGGCGGAGGAAACGGATTCGCCGGATTCCCCACCGGATTCTACGCCGGGCAAGCCCGCGTATTTGCAAACCTGGAACAGCGCTACTTCACGAATTTCGAAATCGCAACGCTCATGCCTGTGTTCGCCATCTTTGAAAGCGTCGGCGAAACCGCCTGGGACCTTTGGGATATCAATCGCAAGGATCTGGTTTACCTCGTCGGCTTTGGCATGCGTTTTGCGCAGACCAAATCAATTAGCCGACTCGTCAACAAAGTCGATGTGAGCATTCCGCTGAACGGGGTACGCAAGGCGGAGCCGCACTACTCGATTATCACGACTTACAACCTCTAATCATTCCTACTTGGAATATCCAAAAGTGTGATTTTTCGCAAAAAATCGCATTTTTTTTGAATTAGCCTGTCTTTTCGACCTATTTTTTCGTATTTTAAGGGTTATGAATTTCGTTTCTAAAATTTTATCTATCGCATCCATTACAGCAGTAGCCTCTTTTGCACAATTTGCTCCCGAACCCCCGATGGCCGATATCCAGCTTATGCAGGATACCACGACAAACCAGCCCATGAAGATGGACTTTTCCAAACCTCTTTCGGGCATCAGCGACCCGGGAATTCTGTTCAGCCATTTTGCAAACAGACCCCTTTTAATTTACTATTTCAGTCCCAAGTGCCCCCACTGCCAGCGCCACATTTCTGAAATCCAGAACCTGATCAAGGAATACGAGCCCAAGGGCCTTGCCGGCATCGCCATCGGACTTGGCGGCGGCATCAAGAAAAACGACATCCGCCTGTTTATCGACCAGTTCCACGTTTCCATACCCGTATTCCAAGATAGCGACTACAAGTTCGGCCCCGCCTACGGCACCGGCTACATTCCGGTCGTTTACGTTGTCCAGAAAGACGGAACTTTCTACCGCTACGAAACATTGAACGAAGCGAACATGAACCACATGCGCGCTACGCTCAACAAGATGTTTAAATAGCGACTAGCTCGCCTTCCAGATATAAAAAAAGCGCCCCGAAGGAGGGCGTTTTTTGTTTTATATAATCGCGCCTTTGGCGCCACACTTAGAACATCTTGCGGGTGTTCTTCTTGACAGGGCCCTTACCGCTGCTGCTCGGCTTGGGAGCAGCACTTGCGCCCTTGTTGCTGAAGAGCGTTGCGTCGTCAGCAGACTTGGTCTTGACTTCGAAGTGGTTACCATCGCAGACTTCGCTCGGAGCGTAGCCCGCGGTGTAGAGGCAGTAAGTCTTTTCGGAGCAGAACTCGCCCGCGATCTTACCCGTATGGTTGCAAATGCCCTTGCTGACCACGCCGCTCGGGACCGGGAACGGCTTACGCGGCAAGTCCTTGTGCAACTGCTTCATCACGGCCATCCAGACCGGCAAGGCGTCTTCGGTACCCGTATGGCCAGCGCCCAAGGTACCCGGGCTGTCGGAACCGACCCACACGCCCATGGTGTATTGCTTGGTGAAGCCGATGTACCAGCAGTCCGTATAGTCGTTCGTGGTACCGGTCTTACCGCCACTGGGGTGAGTAAAGCCGCTCGCCCACACACGGGCAGCCGTACCGCGAATGTTCACATCCTTCAGCATGTCCACCATCAGGTAAGCCGAAGCCGGGCGCAACACTTCGTGTTCGACCTTGGAATTCTTTTCGATGACTTCGCCGTTACGGTCTACAATAGATTCGATCATGTACGGTTCGATTCGATTACCGCCGTTGGGGAACACCGTGTAGGCAGACGTCATTTCCATAAGGGTTGCACCCACGGAACCCAGGGCAAGGCTAGGTACCGCCATCAGCGGGGCACGCACAATGCCGAACTTGCGGGCGTAGTTGACCACGTTGTTCAGGCCATATTTCATACCCGTCAAAATAGCCGGCAAGTTCTTGGACTTGTAAAGGGCTCGGCGGAGCGTCATCATGCCTTCGAAGTCATGTTCGAAGTTCGCCGGGCGCCAGACCTTGTTCTTGTCCTTGTCGTCCGGGTCGGGAATGCTCACCGGTTGGTCGTTCACCGAGTCGCAGGGGCTTGCGCCGTTATCCATGGCCGTCGAATACACAATGGGCTTGAACGACGAGCCGGGCTGACGCAGGGACTGCACCGCACGGTTCCAGCGGGACTGATTAAAGTCGGAACCACCCACCATGGCACGGATTGCACCCGATTCGTTTTCAATCAAGATAGCCGCAATTTCAGGATGGTGATAAAGGATAGAGTCCGGGAAACGACGCTTGTCAGCAGGACGCTTCAAATCGTCGGCCAGGTATTCCTTCTTGAAAATCGTATAGAGACTGTCGAAGTGTGCCACCACACTATCTTCGGGCATGTTGAATTTCTTGGTCAGGTAAAGGCGACGGGTGGCACGGTACTTGACGCGGCGACGGACTTTTTCCACCTGCACGCGGGCAACACTGTCGGCGTAGGCCTGAATGTCGGGGTCAATCGTCGAGTTAATCGAGACACCGTCGGCATACAGCGAATTTTCGCCGTACTTCTTTTCCATGTACTTACGGATTTCTTCATAGAAATAAAGACCAGACTCGTTGGAAACTTCTTTCTTTGCCAATTCAATCGGAGTCTTGATATATTCGTGGTAATCGTCGTCATTAATGTAGCCCGCATCACGCATAGCGTAAAGCACCGTATTACGGCGTTCAAGAGACGCTTCGGGATGACGGTCGGGGCGATAAGCTTCCGGACGCTGCAACATACCGGCCAAAACCGCAAGTTCCGGAATAGTAAGGCTGTCGAGCGGACGACCGAAGTAGAACTTGCCTGCCGCCTGGAAACCGTAGTTACCACCAGCCAGATACACTTCGTTCATGTAGAATTCAAGGATTTCTTCTTTAGTATAAGTCTGTTCGATGCGGATAGCCGTCATCATTTCCTTGATCTTACGCGAAATCGTACGTTCAGGCGTCAAGAACAAAAGCTTGGTGAGCTGCTGAGTCAAGGTAGATGCACCGCGAAGCTTCTTACCAGACAAGGCGCTTTCCATAATGGCCGACGGGATCGCCCACACGTTCATGCCCCAGTGATTATAGAAGGCTCGGTCTTCGGTGGCCATCACGGCGTGAATCGCATTTTCGGGAATCGAGTCAAAGCTCGTCCATTCACGGCGTTCCACGAAATATTCGTGAGCGATTTTGCCGTTCATATCGTAAATGTTGGTGACCAGTTTCGGATTGATCTGCTCCAACTGCGAAAGGGACGGAAGTTCCGGCGAATAGTGGTTGTACACTGCAATGACAGCAATGAAGGCTGCCAGCACAGGAACTGCAAAAATGATCAGCCACTTGACCACCTTGCGGTCAGTAAACCAGCTCTTCAGAATGTTAAGAACCGAAAGTAATACGGGTTTGACTTTATCCATGGTCCAATACCGTTAAAAAATTTGGCCAAAAAGATAGTTATTTATAAGACATCCCTTTTAGGGATACATCCCCCAAACCCCGCAAAAGCAGGATAATTAGCCGACAAATCAAAAATTCTTAAAAAAAATTCAACAAAAACCCTTGACAGCATCAACGTTTTAAACTATCTTTGGGCCATCAATCAAGCGGATGTAGCCCAACTGGATAGAGCGTTTGGCTACGAACCAAAAGGCTCCAGGTTCGAGTCCTGGCACCCGCAGAAGGAAAGGTTAATCGAAAGATTAACCTTTCTTTTTTATCTTCACCATTTCCACAATCCGTAAAAACCGTTAAGATATTTTTTCAAAACCTGCAAACACGTGTTTGCACGCCTCCGCACCCGCTTATTCTAAAATTGGCAGCCAGAGAGTGCTTGGAAATCCACGTTTTTTTCGAGGTTGTTTGTGGAATACAAGGATCACATTCTCAGCGAAGCCATCAGGCTTGTTTTTGTGGAGAGTCGCCGACAACAGGGCCTTACCCAAAACGGACTTTCCATTAGGTCAAACATTACCAGGCAATTCATATCGCAAGTCGAAGTCGGAAAAAGACTTCCGTCCATCAATACCTTATGTGCGCTGGCCAATGCCTACAACAAATCCCTATCCCAGTTGTTTTACGAAGTGGACCGCTTTTACCCCCTAATCGAGAGCAAAAAGCACCACTTTAGAATTCCGCCAAATATCGCCGCGGAAACAAGGCAAAAATTGACAGATTACATCAATAACGCTAAAAAACAAAAGTAATCCGGTTCGTCAAAAACACCGCCAGCACAAAATAAACTGGGGCAATAACAGCTATTTTTACCCTTAACAAAAATGTATTTTTTTGCTATCTTTAGCCCCCGATGGAATGGCCAAAGAACATAAAGACACTGACCGAGGACGAGCTTAAAGCTTGGCTCCGCGACCAGGATGAAAAGCCGTTCCGGGCTAGCCAAATTCAAAAATGGCTCTTTTGCCAGCAGGTCAAAAGCTATGACGAAATGGGGAACATTTCCCCCGCCCTCCGCGAAAAACTAGCTAAACAGTTCAGCCTTCGCGCCCTGACCGAAGAACAGCGCATGGAATCGGTCGACGGCACCGTCAAATGGCTTTTCAAGACCCACGACGACCACCACATTGAAACCGTGATGATTCCCGCAAACGGACGCTATTCCGTATGCGTTTCGACCCAGGTAGGCTGCGCCATGAACTGCGCCTTCTGCCGAACCGCCAAAATGGGCTTTACCAGGAACCTGGAAGCCGGCGAAATCCTGGAAGAAATCATCAATGTGAACTGGTACCTGAAAGATTCCGGCTTTTTGAATGAAGAAGGCAAGCCGGCCCAGGTTACCAACATCATCTTCATGGGCATGGGCGAACCGCTCAACAACCTGGAAAACGTACACCGCGTCTGCTGTACGCTGCACAACCAGAGTCTGTTCAACATGGGTTCCAAGCGCATGACGGTGAGCACCAGCGGCGTGGTCCCCAAGATCAAGGAACTGGTGGATCGCAATACGCCCTGCTGCCTTGCGGTAAGCCTCAACAGTACGAACAACGAATACCGTTCGTCCGTGATGCCGGTGAACAAGACTTGGCCCATCGAAAAACTTTTGGAAGCGGTTGACGAATATATTCGCAGAACCGACAACTATGTAACGTTTGAATTTGTCCTGATTCAGGACATCACCTGCACCCCGAAGGCGGCCAAGGAGCTCATTCGCATTTGCGCCCCCCGCCGCGTGAAGGTAAACGCCATTGTGCTTAACGACGGCGACGACCCCACACTACACGCCCCTACACCGGAACAGGTAGAAGACTTTTTGGCTATGGTTAGGGCAGCCGAAATTCAAATCACGATCCGCAACCCGCGCGGCCGCGACATTCTCGCCGCCTGCGGGCAGCTTGCGTACAAAAAGGAAGGTAAATAATGTTAACGCAGAACCTCCCGGATTTCTGGGACAATCTTTATGCCGAAGGCAAGGACTACTGGAATCTCAAGAAGGTGACGCCCGCTCTGACGGAATTTTTCAAGCACCCCTCTTGTCCCGCAACGGGCTCCGTTCTGGTTCCCGGCGCAGGCTTTGGCTACGACGCCGAAGCTTGGGCTTTGCGCGGTCACGACGTGCTGGCAGTCGACTTTGCCCCCTCTGCCGTCGATGAACTTGACCACTTGAGCCGCAAGCACAAGAACCTGCGTTCTTTGGATCTTGACCTGTTCTCGCTTTCTCCCAAGGACGACAAGCGTGGCGGCCAGCTTTTTGATATCGTTTACGATTACTGCTGCTTTACGGCTATCCACCCGGGTCGCCGCGACGAATTCTTCGAAGTCTGCTACAAGATGATGAAGGATGATGGCGTCTTGATCCTGTTCCTTTATCCGCTCATGAACGGCAAGACCCTTCAGGGTCCGCCGCATGCCACCAGCGAAGGCGAACTCATGGCTCGTCTCGGCGGCGTGTTCGATGTAGTGGAACGCATCAAGCCGGTGAACAGCATCGCCGGCCGCGAAGGTAAGGAAGAAATTTGGCTCCTCAAGAAGTGCCTGTAAGCTAGACGAGAGAACGCTCGCTTTGCGAGCTACAGACTTGAGACGAGAGAATAAAAACTCTCGTCTTTTTTGTCATCAAGCCCAACTTGACAGCGTATATCCTCATTCAATTTTTTCTATTTTTTTCACCAAATTTTAACGGCGGCCAAGCCGCTTCAACGAAGACACAAGGATTAAGTTATGGCTAAAGATTTATGCCCCTGCGGTTCCGGTAAGGAATACTGCGAATGTTGTGAACCGATTATCAAACAGAAGGCTCTCGCCGCTAGCCCCGAAGCATTGATGCGCTCCCGCTACACCGCTTACGTGAAGCAGGAAATCGGCTGGCTCAAGGAATCCCTCGAAGCCACCCAGCGTAGCGACTTCGACGAACCGAGCGTGACCGCTTGGAGCAAGGAATCCGAATGGCTCGGCATCGAAATCAAGCAGACCAAGACCGAAGAAGAAAAGAACATCGGCTGGGTCGAATTCGTAGCTCGTTTCAAGCAGGGCAACATCACCCGTAACCACCACGAACTCGGCGAGTTCCACAAGGTGGGCGGCGCATGGTTCTTCTACGACGGTCGTGCTGTGAAGCAGGAAACCGTCCGTCACGAAGGTCCGGTCGTTGGCCGTAACGATCCGTGCCCGTGCGGTTCCGGCAAGAAGTACAAGAAGTGCTGCGGCGCCGGCAAGTAATTTTCAGTCCAACAACTAACAACTAGTAACTAAGCAAATGTTCAAAGTTTTCGTAGATGGTGAAGCAGGTACCACTGGCCTGCAGATTTATGAGAGACTCGCAAAGCGTAACGACATCGAAGTGTTGCGCATTTCTCCCGAACTCCGCAAAGACATTAACGAACGCAAGCGACTCATCAACGAGTCCGACGTGACGTTCCTGTGCCTGCCCGATGCTGCAGCTGTCGAAAGCGCAGCCCTCTGCGAAAATCCGAACACCCGCGTGATTGACGCATCGACCGCCCACCGCGTAAACCCCGACTGGACCTACGGGATGCCGGAACTTTCGGCTGCCCAACGCGAAGCTATTGCCAAGAGCAAGCGCATCGCGAACCCCGGTTGCCACGCCTCGGGCTTTATTCTCGGCGTACATCCGCTGGTTGCCGCAGGCATTTTGCCGAAAAGCGCAAACCTTGCCGCCTACAGCATCACCGGTTATTCCGGCGGCGGCAAGAAACTGATTGCCGAATACGAAGAAGCTGCAGCTCTTGCACACGCAGCCGGCGAATCGAAGGCTATCATGGCGCCCGCCCCGTACGCGCTTGCGCTCGCACACAAGCACCTCCCCGAAATGAAGAAGTACTGCGAACTTGAAAACACGCCGTTCTTCAACCCGGTGCTTGGCCCTTATTACAAGGGTATGGCGGTCACCGTCGCCATCTTTGCAAATGAACTCACCAAGAAGGTCGGTCCCGAAGGCCTCACCGAAATCTTGGCGAAGCATTACGAAGGTTCCCGCTTTGTGAAGGTCATGCCCTACGAAGCAGCCCCCGTGCTGTTCAACGGCCGCCTTGACGCTACCGTCTGCAACGATACGAACAACGCCCGCATCCAGGTGTTCGGCAACGAAAACGTGATGCAGGTGACGACTATTATCGACAACCTCGGCAAGGGCGCAAGCGGTGCTGCCATTCAGAACATGAATATCGCCCTCGGCCTCGACGAAGGAATTAGCCTTTAATGTTCCTAGACGAAAAATCAATTGAAGTTCGCTCCGGTAAGGGCGGCGATGGCATTTGCAGCTTCCACCGCGAAAAGTTCGTACCCCTCGGAGGCCCCGATGGCGGTGACGGCGGTCGCGGCGGTCACGTGATTCTGCAAGTGAACGAGCAATATTCCACGCTTTTGGACATGGGCAACGCCCGCGTCTACAAGGCTGAAAGCGGACAAGCCGGCGGCGCCAAGCGCTGCACCGGTCGTAGCGCCGAAGACTTGATCGTAAGCGTTCCGCGCGGCACGATCGTGAAGGATGCCGAAGGTCGCATTCTCGCAGACCTTACCGAACCCGGCCAAAAGTGGATTGCAGCTCGCGGCGGCAAGGGCGGCATGGGCAACCAGCATTTTGCAACGCCCGCCAATCAGGCTCCGCGCAAGTGTACCCCCGGCGAAAAGGGCGAAAAGCGCGAACTCTTCTTGGAACTCAAGCTTATGGCAGACGTAGGCCTCGTCGGATTCCCGAACGCAGGCAAGTCCAGCCTCGTGAACAAGATTTCGAGTGGCCGTCCCAAAGTCGGCGACTACCCGTTTACCACTCTCGAACCGGTGCTCGGCATCGTGCAGATGAACGGTCACAGCTTCGTGGTCGCCGACATTCCGGGTTTGCTCGAAGGCGCCAGCGAAGGCAAGGGTCTCGGCCACCAGTTCCTGAAGCATATCGAACGTACGCACACGCTCCTGTTCGTGATTGACGGCTTTGCCGAAAACGCCTACGAACAGTTCAGTGTCCTTAAGGACGAACTCAAGGCCTTCCACCCGAAGCTCGCAAAGAAGCCTTACGTAATCGCTTTGAACAAAAGCGACCTCGGCATCGACGAAGCCATTAGCCAATTCAAGGCCCATAAGGAAAAGGTCATCGTGACCTCGGCCATGAACGGCGACGGCTGTAAGGAACTGATGCAGGCTTTGGACGAAGCCGTTCCGCACGCCCAGAAGAAGAAAGTCGGCTGGGAAAGCAAGAAGGTCGAATCCAGCTTCAGCAGCAAGAGCAGTGCAAAATCTAGCACCGCAAAGAAAAACGGCACGAAAACTGCAGCCAAGAAGACGACCGCTTCCAAAAGCACCGGAACAAAATCCGGCTGGAGCAAGAAGAAGGCTTAACGAATGGCGAAAAAGGAACAAAGTACTCCGGTCATCGTAAACCGCAAGGCAAACCACCTCTACTTCGTCGACGAGACGTTCGAGGTGGGAATCATGCTGATCGGTTCGGAAGTCAAGTCCATTCGCGATGGCAAGTGCACTTTAGGCGAAGCGTGGATTGACATCGACGAAACCAAAAACGAAATTTGGCTCGTGGGTGCCCACATCGACGAATACCTTTTCGCTAACCGCTTCAACCATTTCCCGGCAAGGCGCCGCAAACTCTTGGCCCATGTGCATGAAATCGCCAAGATGCGCAAGGCCAAGGAGCAGAAGGGATGCACGCTCATTCCCTTGAAGCTCTACTTCAAGAACCGCCGCGCCAAGCTCGAAATGGGAATCTGTCGCGGTAAGGATCAGCGCGACAAGCGTCAGGACATCATCAACCGCGACGCAAAACTCGAAATGGCCCGTGCGGCAAAGGCGCACCGTTAATGAGAAACCTTGTTTGGCACCTCCTTTTTTGCGTCGCTCTCGCAGCTTCTGCCTGGGCAAGCAACAAGGTTGACGCCGAACAAGTCGCCAAGCAGCACAAGGCCAGCTTCCACTGGTTCCCCATCCAAAAGACATTCCTGCTCGCAAGTGAAAGCGATACGCTCAAGTTTGCCATCGGCCTCCCCTACGTAAGTAGCCACGGCAAATCCGTTGAACTCAAACACGCCCCGGAAATTGCGGACGGACACATCCTGCTCGATTCAGCGGATGTCGCAAACTTGTACAACGCCGGCAACACGCAAACCGCCGCCGTCGCTCCTGCAAGCAGCAGCTCCGCCGCAAAGGTTTCATCGTCTTCCGCAAAGGTCGCCGCAGTCCCAGCCGCAGGCTCCACCTCCAAGCCGAAGAATGAAACCGCCGGAACACGCGAAGTCAAGACGATCGTAATCGACCCCGGCCACGGCGGCAAGGACACCGGCGCCCAGGGCAAGAATTCCAACGAAAAGGACATCGTGCTCGCCGTCGGCAAGCTCCTAAAGAAGGAACTTGAAAAAGAAGGTTTCAAAGTCAAGATGACACGCGACAAGGACGTGTTCATCGAACTCGGCGAACGCGCGAACCTTGCGAACCAATGGGACGGCGACCTGTTTATCAGCCTGCACTGCAACGCCATCGACGCCACGCCCGAACGCAAAAAGCAAATCAAGGGCTACCACGTGTACGTGCTTCGCGCCCCCGAAAGCGAAGAAGACAAAGCCATTGCCCGCCGCGAAAACAAGGTGGCAACGCTCTACGGCGAAAAGAACGCCAAGGAAGAACTTTCCCCGCTCGAATGGTTCAAGTTAGAAGCCCGTCTCGAAAAGTATAAGCAGAACAGCTACATGTTCACCGAACAGATGCTCAAGGCTTTCGATACGGGCAAAATCAAGCGCCAGGGCGGTGGCGTCGGTGGTGCAGGCTTCATGGTGCTCGTAGGTGCGCTCATGCCAGCCGTTCTCTTTGAAATCGGCTTCATCAGCAACCCCGAAGAAGAAGCCTACATGGTCACGAATAAGGCTCAAGAAGACATCGCTAAGCGAGTTTCAAAGGCAGTCAGCAGCTACAAAGAAGCCGTTCACAACTACCGCGAAACACTGGGTAGATAGATAGCTATTCGATTGTTTTTGCCTTATCTACAATATTATCAATAGCTTCAGTCAATACCCAACTGAAAAGACTCTCGTATTTTTTCCTTGTTACCGGGGCACCATCAGAGCAAGTCTCAGTTTTAGCAACATAGCCACTAAACCACGTAGTATTATTCAACGCCTTGCCAGCTAAGTAATCTTCCGACCCATCTTCAGGAACATCACCGATATAAAACGGAGAAAGCCTTCCTCCCTTTATGGTTTTGTTTTCATGGTCCAAAAGGCTTTCTATATATTCTTTACCGGCATCAGAAACGGCATTTGCTTCCGTATATATATACTTAGCGCAATAGCTTTCATCGGTAAATATATCATAAAGTTCTTTCCGGACTTCTGGCAGCATATCCACAAATGTTTCAAAATCGCTTTGCGGACAATTCCTTACTAGATCTTCTTCCTCAGACGAGCTCGAACTTTCTTCTGCGCCAGAACTGGAACTGATTCCATGAGCTTCGTTGTACTCTTCAGTACTGGTATAAACCTTATTCCCATCCAACAGAAAATCCTTATAGGTACTATCGTTGGAACATTTCATGGCGACTTTTTCATTGAAGGCCGGTGTGCTAAGACCAAACATAACACCGTAAAGAAGAACTGGTTCCTGAATAGCTTCACAAGATTCAAGTTTATCTTCCCATTCCGACAAGAGCTTTTCGGATATGGTCGTATCGCTTGCCAAGTATCTCTTATAGTCATCGCAAGTCAAGTCCTTTGTGCTGCAGCATGCCGCCTCTCTATACTTTTCTTCTTCGCAAGTTACAGAAGAATCTTTTGCAAGGACATACCCCGCAACACTTGACGAACTAATATCCTGAGTCTCGGAACTCATTGCAACAGTTTCCGAAGAAGAGCTCTCCTCGTTCGCCTCGGTGCTGGACAAATTTTCCGAAGATTCAGAAGAAATTGCAGTTTCGCCTGCAGCCGAACTCAATTTATTATCATTCGACGCACCGGCTGAAGAATCAGGTTCAGGAATTTCCGGATCCGGGGCTGAAACCTGAGAATTCGAATCGTCACCGCAACTCGCCCAGAAAAAACTGGCAGCAGTCAAACACGTTAAACGCAGAACTCTACGCAAATTCATATATCCTCCATTTTTCACCAAATATATACATAATTTATTCTAAGCGTACTACATCCAAATAAAAAAATCCCCAGCCCAAAGGCCGGGGATTTTTAAAGATGATTTGCGATGCTAATTACACACCCTTCTTGAAGCGCTTGCTCCACCACAGAACGATCGGAGAGCAGATGCACACAGAAGAGTAGGTACCGATAAGGATACCGAAGCACTGGACCAAGCCGAAGTCGCGGATGGAAGAACCACCCATCACAGCGAGGATCACGCACACGAACAAGGTCGTGAGAGAGGTCACCATGGTACGGCTGAAGCACTGGTTCATAGACTTGTTGATGGTTTCGGCGAAGTTGCTGGAACCATACACGGCGGTATTTTCACGGATACGGTCGAAGTTCACGATGGTATCGTTCACAGAGTAACCGATCATGGTGAGGAGCGAGGCAATCAAGGCGCCGTCGAAGGAAAGACCGAAGGCAGAGATGAAGCCGAGCGTAATCACGGTATCGTGCACCAGGCCGAGCACGGCAGCGACACCGAAGCCGAGACCGAACTTACCGAAGCGGAACCACACGTAAATCAGAATGCCGAGCCATGCGAGAATCACAGAAAGGATTGCGTTGAAGCGGAGTTCCTTACCGATGGTCGGACCCACATTGTCCTTAGCGACGATTTCGCACTTCTGACCGGCCTTTTCGAAGGCCTGAGCCATCTTGAGTTCGAACTGGGCGTCGTCAGAGGCGCGCATGCTAATCTGGTAAGAGTTAGCGGAAGTACCACCGAGCGTACGAACCTTCGTGCCAGAGATACCGGCAGCAGACAGAGCCTTGCTCAAGTCCTTTTCGTGCTTAGCATCATCCTGGTACTGCACGGTATAAACCTGGCCACCAGTGAAGTCGATGCTGAAGTCGAAGCCCTTGATAGCAACGAAGGCGATAGAAGCAACAATGAGGATCAAGGAAACGAGGCCGAAACGACGGCGGTTCGGAATGATCTGGAGGTTAGCTTCGTTGATAGCCTTGAAGCCGCCACCGATCGAAAGGGTCGTAGCGTCGCGCTTGGCAAGCTTCCAATCCAAGATGGAGCGGGTCACCGTGATAGCGCAGAACAAGGAGGTCAAAATACCAATCGTAAGAGTAAGACCGAAACCCTTCACAGAACCGGTACCAATCTTATAAAGGATAAGGCCGGTAAGCACGGTGGTCAAGTTGGAGTCCAAGATGGCACCGAAGGCGCGTTCGTAACCCTTGGCCACAGCGGCGCGGGCGGTCAGGCCGTTCTTGAGTTCTTCACGGATACGTTCGTAAATAATCACGTTGGCGTCGAGAGACATACCGACCACGAGGATGAAGCCTGCGATACCCGGCAAGGTCAACGTAGCGTTAAACACAGACATCACGGCGGCGGTCACCAAGGTGTTGATCACCATACCGAAGCTTGCAATCAAACCACCGAGGCGGTAGTAGGCAACCATGAACACCAAGCAGAGGATAAGGCCGATAGCACCGGAACCGAAGCCCTGCACAATGTTTTCTTCACCGAGGGTTGCACCCACGCTGCGGCTTTCAATAATCTTCATCGGGGCCTTCAGGGCACCGGCGCGGAGCACAACAGAAAGGCGGTTAGCTTCGGCCATGTCGTCGAGACCCGTAATCTGGGCTTCGCCGTTCGGGATACGGTCGCGAATCACCGGAGCAGAAATCACCTGGTTGTCGAGCACGATAGCCATCTGCTTGCCAATGTTGGCGGCAGTCACAGCAGAGAACTTTTTCGGACCGATGCCACCGAACTTGAGGCTCACAGCCACTTCACCGGCGCTCACACCGTCAGACACGCGGTACGGACGGGCATCGACCACATCATCACCGGCCATTTCAGCACGGCGCTTGAGGAGGTAAAGGCGCTTGGCCTTGATCTTGGAATCACGCTGCACCGGTTCGAGACCGCTGCCGAAAGCGAAAGCGACATCGCGCGGAATCAGCTTCTGCACACCTTCGGTGGCGAGGAGCTTCTTGACCTTTTCGACATTTTCTTCAGCGATAAAGCCACCGTTACCAAAGCTCATGTAGTAAGCGGAAAGGGCAACGCCAACCTCAGATGCCGGTTGAGCCTCGACCGCAGCAGAATCCTTGGCGGAATCAGTAGCAGCGACTTCAGCAGCAGGAGCCTTACCGAGCAATTCGTCATCGGAAAGGGTCTTGGTAGCTTCCTTAGGAAGCGTATCCTTGGCGGAATCAGCCTTGGCAACCGTAGAGTCCTTGGCAGTAGAGTCCGTTGCAGCAGAGTCAGCCACGATATCGGTGGTCTGGCGGGTCAGGTACTGGTCGATCAGGCCAACAACCTGGGTAAACTTTTCAGCTTCGGCCAAAATCTTGAATTCGAGCTTGGCGGTCGAACCCACGAGAGCCTTTGCAGTGGAGTCATCCACGCCTGCCAGTTCAACCACAATTCGATCGTCGCCGGACGGAGAAATCTGCGGTTCAGAAAGACCGTACTGGTCAACGCGGTTACGGATGATTTCGAGGGACTGTTCCTGAATATCCTTGATATCGTCGCCCTTGATGTTGGTCTTGTCAATTTCAAGGGTAATAGCCGTACCGCCAGCAAGGTCAAGGCCGAAATTGATGGATTTTGCACCCATCTTCGGATTTTCCTTGAGGAAGGTCTGCTTTTCTTCGCCCTTCTTGGTGTGGACCTGGATAGAAGGCCATACAGTGTAGGCCGACAAAACAATGACGAGGAGAATAATGAGTTCTCGCATGCCGAATTTTTTCTTGTTCATTTGTAATCCCTTAATAAGGCATTATTCAGTAAGTTTTGCGCGCAAAGATAGCAAAAGTTTGCAAGGCGAGTAAGGCGACAAAACTTGTTTTGGCATCTTTGAGCCGCAGCAACGGACGCCAAAGGCGTCAAAATGATATTGCTTATTATAATAGAGAGCAGAACGGTCTGAAAACGCCATTATTTCTTGAAGCGTTTCACGTCTGTACGGGTTCCATCGGAGACCACGACATGGTAAAGTCCAGGAACCAGAGCCTTTATATTTATAGAGGCTCCATGTAAAGTCTGTTGACGCACGATTTCGCGGCCATTCAAATCAAGAATACGGATGGTGGCACCCTTATTGAAACCACTCCCCACCGCTACAAACAAATTATCGTTCATGCGATGAATAGAAGTCCCATACTGGTTCGTAATCTGGCCCAGTGCCGTAGTGGACGTATCCTTCGAAGGGATTTTATCTCCTTTTGCAAGCAGGCGCCACATCTGGTTCCATTCCCAGTCGTCGGCCCAGCTCTGTACCACACGTTCGCCATTCGTAGTTGCACGCAAGTACATATTGCTATGCTGCATTTTCATACGCACCACGGAGCCTTCGTAGCCGGACTGTTTTTCCATCACGACCTTCTGGTGTCCGCCGCCATTCCACTTGTACAGCCCCATCGTAACGCCCGCCTCGGTGGATTCGTTCGGAGTATCAATGGACAATTCACCAAAATTAAAGCGATACGTAGTCGAAGAAAGCGGAGTAATCGTTACTACAGCCGCATCGGAATTGCAATCGCCAAGAGCAAGCTTGTCTTCTGCTGTCCGCACCATGCAGGTTCCAAAATTCATCGAGAAGATGCGTACCGTATCAGGCTTTGCGGGCTTCGCCTGCCACACGCGCACCCAGTCCGCTTCAAAATACGCAGGCTTATCAGATGTAATATCAATATCGTCGCCAGCCCAGCCGCCAATGGCGAGGTTCACGATGATATACTGTGCAGCAAGTTGCTTGATTTCTGTCGGGCGGTTGTAGCTTGCAAACCGTTTGTCGTCAAAGTAGAAACTTAAAGTAGATTCATCCCATTCCACGCCATAGTTGTGGAAGCCCGCCGAACGGTCCACATCGTCATCCTTGTGACCACCAAAGGATGCCTCGTGATCCCACGCCGAGCCATGACTGCTATACCAGCTCGGGTCGGTATAGTGCAGGTAGTAATGGTGCTGCTTGCGCGATGCCGGAATTTCGAGGATGTCGATTTCCGGAGGCCAGCCATCTTGCAGGGTCCAAAAGGCAGGCCACGTACCCTTTTGCCACGGGGCCTTAAAGCGGCCCTCGATGTAGCCGTACTTGACTTCGAAATGCCCCTTGGTATCGATAGCGCCCGAGGTGTAGTCCACCGGAATTTCCTTGTTGTTGAACTTCGCCTTGCGCCCGTTGGCATCGGGATGCACCTTCTTTTCGCCCTTCAGCTTGAGCGTACCGTCAGAAACAATCACGTTCTCTTCGGCGCAGTAAGCACGGTGGTTGTGCGTCGGGCCCCAGTTGTATGTGGGGTTCCACTTCTTCTTGTCAAGAGAAGTGCCGTCGAAGTTATCCTCGAACACGAGTTCCCACCCGCTAAAGTTAGACGGAGGGTCGGCGAATGCGAACGACGCCGACAAAGCCACAATACTCGAGATTACAAAACATTTTTTCATATCCAATCCTCACCCAACACGCGCCTCTTAAATATACTTTCAAGACGAAATTTTACAAAGCAAAAAAATTATAGCAGGCAAGAAAAAACGCCTGCAATCGAGATTGCAAGCGTTTTAAAATACCGTAAAAAGGAGATCTCCCCATTCGGGGACCATGCGCACTAAGCACTAAAGTGCTAAGTGCTGTCCGCCCGGTCAAAGGCCGGGAAGACAATTAAGCTATCGGGTGCGACGAGGCAGTTCCGAGGCGTGCTTTTCAAGCCACACGGCATCTTCGAGAGCTCGTTCGGCTTCAGTAGCCCAGTCAGAATCCGGGAACTGCTGCACCACTTCGCGGTAACGCACCACGGCGCTGTGGAAGTCGCGGAGTTCTCGATAGATGTTGCCCACCTGAAGCATGGTGAAGTAACGTTCTTCAGGTTCCAGTTCCGTTTCGAGCAAAGCCTTGTACATCTGGAGAGCGGACTCGTAGCTACCAGCACCAAAGAGCAAGTTCGCATTGGCGATAGACGGCTTGCCCGACGGAGCATCGGCAATATCAGCCACGACAGGTTCTTCAACCGGGGCTTCTTCCACCGCCTTTGCCGGAGCGGGTTCAGCAGCCTTCACTTCGGCCTTAGCCACCGATTCGGTTGCCGGTGCAGCAGCAGGCTGATTCTTCGAATCCTTTTCGGCCTTGATTTCTGCAATGCGGGCTTCAGCAGCGGTACGGTACTTGGCATTGGGAGCAGCCTTCTTCATGTAGGCCGCCAAGAACTTAAGTTCCTGATCTTGCTTCTTGTTGTTCTTTGCAATCAAAGCGAGGAAGTAGTTGGCATCGTTGCCTTCTTCCTTGTATTCAAGACCCTTCTTCAAGTTGAATTCGGCCTTGTCCATTTCGCCGAGCTGGTAACGGGTCAGGCCCGCATAGAAATACGCACCGGCGTGTCCGGGCTGCTTGCGCAAGACTTCGCGCCACATGGGTGCAGCTTCTTTATACCTGCCCTCGGCATAGAGAGCCTTGCCCTTTTCAAACGGATCATTCGAAGCGGCATCAACCTTAGCAGGTTCTGCCTTGGCCACTTCTGCCGGCTTTTCGACAGGCTTCGGAGCTTCAGCAACCTTTACAGGTTCCGGCTTTGCCACTTCTACAGGTTTCGGTTCCGGCTTGGGTTCGGCGACCTTGGCAGGTTCAGCCTTTGCAGGTTCCGGAGCAGGTTCAGCAACAGTGGCAGCTTCGATCGGTTCTTCTACCACCGGATTGTTCTTCGGATCCTTGGCGCGTTCGGCTTCGGCCTTCGCCTTTTGACCAAGGGCTTCGTAAACCTTGGCGGCACCTTCGTAGGCGGCACTCATGGTCGGTTCAAACTTATAAGCAAGGCGGAAATTAGCAAGAGCCCCGCTATAATCCTTCATTTTCATGCGAACCTGGGCGGCAGCCAAGTAGGCTTCGGCACTTCTGGGATTTTCTGCCAGAACAGCGCGGTATTCACCCAGCGCCATTTCGTAGTCCCCTTTCGCCTCAAAACGGGCGCCCTGTTCCATTCGCGGGTCAGCACTGAACGATAGACCCACCAAACATGCCAATGCAATCGCAGAAATTCGGATATTCATGTCCCTAATTTAGCAAAATTATTTTTAGAATTCCCGCTAGGGCCTCAAGAAATACTACATTCAGGGCATGAGCAAACTGATCGCACGTATCTTTGTCGGAATCTTCATGGCCGCCATCCTGATGGCCATCAATGAATTTTTCGTTCCCGAAAGCCTCTACATGAACGACGCTTTCAACCATTTCATGAGCGTCTGCTACTTCGCCTGCATCATTGTCCCGTGCGTCATCTACTTTATCAAGACGCCCCCCGGAACCAACAACAAGGGCGAACGCGTCGGCTAGCATCTTGCAGCAATATAGTCTGCCACTATTTCTTTTCCACTTCCATACATTCAGGGAAAACGCAGCTTGACTCCAGCAAGTGCGCGGCTTGCTTTAGCGTGATGATTTTGATAACGGGAGCTGAATACTCCTTCTTTTCCGCACTATGCATAAAAATCCTTGGAGCGGTCCGACAGGCCTAATTCTTCAAGACGGCAGTTGCTGCATGCGAGAAGGCTTGACTGGCAATGGACTTCAATCACCTTGACGGTCGGGGCGGTGTAGGGTTTCTTATTTTGTTCGTTAATCATCCGTATTTCCCTCTATTTAACAATTTCGACTCTGCCATTGTGCAAGTAGCGTCCCTTTACGGTGGGCTTGCCCTTGAGTACTCGACCCTGCAAGTCAAACCAGCGGTCTGCCGTGCGGCCGTTCAAGCGGATCTCGCCCGTGCGGGAGTCAAGTTTCCCGATGACGGTCGTGCCGCCGTCCTTATCTACGATTTCGACATCGATGGTCTCGGGGATAGAACTCGTGCTCATACGCGGCGCATAGCGCATCTGCGAGTTTTTCTGAGAAGCGTTATCTTCATCGACTTTTTTACAAACGAGATAGCCTCGCATGGGCGGAATGTACGACCTGTCGCTCGTCCATCTAAATTCTCCAACCTTGAGACCGTCAGCCTGGTCCTTGGCGGCAAAACCGTAAGACTTTCCGACCAGGTGCGTGGAGTCCTTGCCAAAGTCGAAGTAGTGGTATGTGCCGCGGAATTCCCACAGGACACCCGCCTTGGTGAACCCGTAGGTGTGTTTTTCGCTGGTATTGAGCGTAACAGGGCCTTTGAAGACGAGCCCTGTGGCAGTGGGTTCCAGCAGATAGGGCGTATTCGCCTCAATCTTACCTGTGACCTTGGAAATCTGGACGGGGCCCCAGATTGTATCGCCATCTTTAATCTTGACCTTGATGTCTTCTATCTTATAGAATTCCGCTCCCTCGACCTTGTCTTCAGCTATTTCGAACGGGAGCACGATGGTGGAATACTTGCCCACCGTAAACGTTCGATTGAATTCGATCGAAACGCCCTCGATGCCTTCGGGGATATCTACAGAGCCATCGCCCCTGTATTCGCCATCGATAACGGCACGCTTGCCATCCTGGTCTTCGAGAACTTTAACGGCGCCCGATGTGTGAATAACCTTGGGAACGATTTCAAATTCCCGTTTGGCACTGGCTGGCGACAATTTGTAGTTGTGGTTGCTCAAACCTGCTACAGTGGCGGTATATTTGCCTACATTCTTTTTGGCACCTGTTACGGTTAGTTCACAATCGTCGCCTTCCAGGAACCCTTCGGCCGTCGCCGTCGGAACTTGTTCGGAACCATTGTAGACGAATACGGTCTGTTCACCCCAAGTGATGGAAACTGTCTTCGGGTAGACCGTCAACTTGCCTGCGACAAATTTAATTTCGTAGTTGTCGGATGTCAGGCCACTCAGCGTAATGTCGTATTCGCCTGCCGCATTATTTTCATTGTACTTGCATTCATAAGCTAAAGTTCCGTTCAAAACCGACTCATTCTCTTCGCCGACAAAGCCGCTGTATTCAACGCTAGCATAGGAGAACTCGTCTCCATAGGTAATCGTATCATTTTTGGCGGTAACCGTGAGTTTTTTCGGTAGGACGGTCAACTTGCCTTCGACAAATTCAATTTCGTATTTGTCGGATCGGAGTCCGCTTGGTATAATGGCGTAGTCGCCAGGTTTGCAATATTGTCCGTATTCATAGCTAAGGATGAGCGAATCTTCCAGGCTGCTTTCGTTATCGTTGCCGACAAAGCCGCTGTATTCGACGCTAGCATAGGAGAATTCGTCTCCATAGGTAATCGTATCGTTTTTGGCGGTAACCGTGAGTTTTTTCGGTAGGACGGTCAACTTGCCTTCGACAAATTCAATTTCGTAGTTTTCGGATCGGAATCCGCTTGGTATAATGGCGTAGTCGCCTGGTTTGCCATATTGTCCGTATTCATAGCTAAGGATGAGCGAATCATCCAGGCTGCATTCGTCATCGTCGCCGACAAAGCCGCTGTATTCGACGCCTGCATTTGACGGTTCTTCGCCATAAGTAATCGTATCGTTTTTGGCGGTAACCGTGAGCGGAGCTCTTTTGATTATAAAAATCGTCTTAATTGTGTCTGCATAATTCCCGATACCCTCGACGACCAATGTCGCCTCACCGGCATTTACGTTGTCATAGCAATAAACTTTGTAGTCTGTGTCTTTAACAAACGGTTTGAGGCTGTCGGGCACGTCTATATCGGGCGTCGGACAAATAGAGTCTGCGGTGTAAGTTTGATCGGGGATTTCGTCAATTTCAACGCCTTTGAATTTTTTTTGCTTGAATTCGTCAGCCCACGAATTTGCCGCTATAAGTAGTGTAAAAATGAACACGAGCCCCAAATGGAGCGAATGGAATGAAATGAATGGTATGTTTAACACTTGTTTTTCCTTTTTTTGACAAAGATAAAAAAAAATTACAATCATACGCTTGATAAAATTCAGTGTTCTCCAATAAAAAAAAGTCGATCACAAAGGACCGACTTTATAAATTCTTAGAGAGATAATCTGGCTCTACTTCTTGCGGTTGCGCACGGCGGCGACGGCACCGAGGGCAATCAGGAGCACTGCGGCAATCACACTCACAAGAATCGTCTTGTGGAACGGGGCGCTGCGGTATTCCATGCGGACTTCGGAGTTACCAGCCGGAATCTGCACGGCACGCAAGGTTCCAAAGGCCTTGTAGACCTTAGTTTCCTTGCCGTTCACGTAAGCCTTCCAGTACGGGTGATAGTTACCAGCGACAACCATGAAGCCTTCGCGGTCAGCATTCACGCTGAACACCTGCATGTCCATCTTGGGGCTTGCGACAAGTTTTGCAGAACCCTGAATCGGGCCCTTGGCGGCCACACTGCCCTTGCCGTCGAATTCCGGAGTTTCAGACAAAATAACTTTTTCGCGGTAGAAGAACTTGCCCGGTTCATCGCCGAATTCTGGGGCAGCCGGTTTTGCCGGAGCCAAAGCTACAGCGGAATCAGCGACGGCACTATCGGCCGGAGCGGCAGCAGAATCTGCAACGGGTTCTGCCACCGGTTCAGCAGCCTTCTGTTCGCGAATGGCGGCCTGCGTCTGGAGCGTCTTGATAGCAGCGGAATCATCCATCACGACGGCTTCGCCGTAGAGGTAGGCCTCGCCCATCGCCGTCGGAATCGGCATATAGGTCGTTCCCTGACGGCTATCGAAAATAATAGCACCCACGTTCATCAAGTCGAGGAACGGGTGCACAGCCGTCGGATCGTTGATATTCAACAGATAGTTGGCGTCATTCTGACCGCCACGGAATGCGCGGTAGCTCGCCAGTTCATTATCGTGAATACCGTCGGCATTGCGCAAATGATACTGCGGGAAGGCGTTACCGCTCAAGGCCTTGTTGCGCGACAGCGAAAGTACGCGCGGCGTATTCAAGGAATCAGCCTTGTACGGAGCCTTGATGGCGGCAACCACGGCGTTGCTCGGCTGCAAGTATTCATTTGCAGAAACATTCTGGATGAAAGCGCCGTCGATAAAGAAGAGTTCAAGGCCAGCAGCAAGCGCAAGCACGCCCGCCTTCTGGGCAATCGGAGCCTTCCACTTGAACACAAAGAGCGTCACCGCAATAATCACCAGCACCAGCACAAAGCTCGGAACGGTCTTGCCGGCAGTTGCACTCATCACGATTTCGTTCAGCGGCTTAAAGTAAGGAGCCGTAATCGGGTCTTCCAAAAGCTTCTGACCACTCATGAGCATCACGCCGAGGTAAGCAAAGCCGATAAAGATGCATGCCTGCAAAGCACGCGGAGTTGCCGGGAGTCCCTTCTGGAAAGCTTCAGTCAAGTTTGCAACCGTGAGCTTTTTCTTCTGATCATCGAGGCTCATCACGCCAAGGCAAAGGGCTGCATAAAGAATCATGACCACCAGGCCGACAGGGCCAATGAAAGTCGTCCAAGCAAAACGGGCAATCAGTGCAAGCACCAAGAGCACGCCGTACATGGCAGAACCATGCAGCAAAGCACGACGGTTGTCTTCGGCTTCGGCAGCTTCTTCAGGAGTCTTGCCTTCGGCAGAAATAGCCTTAAGTACCGGGCCCGCCATCATCACCAGCAACAGCGGCAACCAGAACAGGGCCATACCCGGAGCACGGAAGTTCTTGACGCCGGGGAGCACATTGTACCACAATTTGAACAGCGGAGAATGGTCACCCATGCCGTAGCTCAACGCAACGACAGCACCCAGGCCCCAGAACGCCGCGTAGCGCCGCTTGCCCGGCAGGAACAGGCAAAGGAATCCGAGGAAGGTCAGCAAGGCGCCCGCATTGTTATGGTCGAGTTTAAATGCATTGTGGCCCCAGTAGAACGGAGAACCGCCCTGCAACTTGCGGTATTCATCCATGGAGAAACTCACGAAAGAGGAACCTTCGAGGTCGCCCGTCTTTTCGTTCTGTTCGTAAACATCTACGCCCACAAAGCCCGGCAACAGAATCTGGGCCATTTCTTCTTGGTGCAAGGACCAGCTGACGGCGTGACCGTAATTGGTGTGGCTATCGTCGCCACGCACCGACTGTGTGGTCGTGTACATGTAAGGCGGCACAATCTGGAAACAAGAAAGGGCAAGGCCAAAGCCGAGGCCCACTGCCGCAAGGCCAAGGCGCTTACCGCGAGTCTTCAAGGCATCGCAATGGAAGGCGACTTCGTAAAGCGTATAAAGACCGGCACCCCACAAGAACAAGTAAGTGAGCTGCAGGTGCGAACCGAGAATCATCCACGCCACCGAGAGGGCAAGCACAATCATGTAAGGAATGCTACCCGTACGCACAATCTTGCGGATGGCAAGCAGCGCCAGCGGAGTAATCGCAAAGACCATCATCTTGCCGTCGTGACCGCCGTAAATGTAGGTGAAGTATTCCGGCGAAAACGCGTAAAGCATGCCAAGCAGGCCAGCCCACCAACGGTTCCCCGTCAGGTTCCAGGCAAGGAGCATGGCACTCATGAAGGCCACCCACAGCGTGAGGATAAACTTGAAGCCCACGGCGCGGGCCGGGTCCATCAGGAACTGCACCCATACCAGCGGATGGTAGGCGTCGGCGAACAAGGCGTCGATCGTCGGCACGCCGCCCAGGCGGGAATCGTCCCATTCCGTGAGCACGGCACTTTCGGCACGCAAAATGCGGCTACCGATACCGTTCAGCTGGTCGCTGTTGAGCATGAGCTGATTCGGGTCGAACGCGAAATCGCGGAACACGATCAGCAAGATTCCAAGGAAAATGGCGGAAAGCGCCACAAAGAAAGCAGGCTTCTTGTTTAAAAAATTCATGCGGATAATGTAGAAAAAGAGAGTTACTTGTTCCCAGAAAAGTCATCCTGGAGGGACTCTAGAGCGCAGCGATAGAGGACCGCCATCACAAAAGTCCTCTCCTGGATCCCCTCACTCCTAACGACGTTCGAGGATGACTTCAAGGATAAACGATAAAAGGCGGATGCTTCTTGCAACCGCTAAATTCTAAAAAGCACGTATAGAACTAATCTTCCGACTTGTCTTCGAGCTTGTCGTCGGCAGAAGAATACTTAATAAGGCAATACACGCCGAAAGCCGAGATGATGCATGCGGCGGCAATGGCGACATACTTGATGATCTTTCCCATGATACTCTCCTATAAAAAGCTCTACCTATAAGATATACAATTTTTACTCAAGAGGCAACAGAAAAATTATTTCTTTTTCAGAATCATGCAGATGACAGGCAGCTTCTTGTCCACTTCGTTTTCGCTCGGGATGATTTCGCTGGAGACTACATCGCAGTTGAATTCCTTCACAAAGAATTCCAACTGGCCGCGGTCAAAGCCAAGCCAAATGTGACCGTGCGTGGTGCGGAAGGATTCTTCCTTATGCTGCGCCAAGTCCAACAAAGCAAGGGTTCCACCCGGTTTCAGGATTCGAACAGCCTCCTTAATGGCAAGACGCGGATCCGTGGCATGGTGAAGCACCTGGCTCATGAGAACCAGATCTGCAAAATCATCCGGAAGCCCAGTCTTGACCATGTCGGCCACCTTGGGCGACACATTCTGGATATTCTTCTGCTTCAAAATCTTCTGGAGCCCGCTGATGATTTTCGGATCGCAGTCAAGGGCGGTCACATGCTTGCAGCGGTTGCAAAGCATAAGCGTGAGGTCCCCCCCCTCGCCGCAGCCTACGTCCACGGCATTCTCGAAGGGATTCATGAGCTGGCTGAACAAGCTGATTTGCGCCTTAAGGCTACCGCCCGCCTGGTCGAGCTTGTGGATTTGACCCTTGGTCTTGTCGGTGCGGTCTTCGAGCACCTGGGCGGCGCGGCACTTGAGGATATCCTTATCCGGAAGTTCTTCGTAGGCCTCACGAATCATCGAAAGCATGCGACCGCTCAGGTACAGTTCCTCACTTAAACGGTAATAGGCCTTGATTCCATCGCGACGGTCCTTGAGCAAGTTGCATGCCGAAAGTTTAGCCAAATGTCGACTGGCATTGCTCTGGTGAATATCGAGAATATCCTTGATTTCGTTGACCGTAAATTCAGCCTGGTCCAGAAGCAACAGAATCTTAAGGCGCATTTCGTCAGAAATGGCTCCAAAAAGATCCATACTGGGGACAATCGGTTCACGACTCAAATCACGCAAATTGGTAGAATTAGCCACAAAATCTCCATACGTTTTCTTTAAAGCAATATAATTTTTTTAGCTTAGGGGCTGTATGCGTTTTTTCAAAAGGTCACTAATTGTAGCCATCCTGTTCTTGGCAAGCTTTGCCCAAGCTTCCGAAGCGGAACGCCCCACCTACAAATTAAACCTTGAAAATGACTTTCCAGTCACCTTGGCCGCCGGCGGCATGTTCGGTATCGGGATGTTCCTCTATTCCCGCATGGATACCCCCGACAATCCCAAAGACAAAGGCAACCTTTTGCCCTGGGACAAGCCCCTGGCTGGCCGCTACAGCGAAAATGCCGACCGAGCAAGCGACATCGGATCCGTATTCGCCATCGCCCCGCTGGTGGTAGGCGGCATCGCCTGGCACGACGGAAGCTCGACCGGGGGTGAATTCGCCACCTTTACCGTGATGTTTTTGCAGGCCATTGGCATAGGAAACGGTATCAACCTGGCCATACGTTCGCTTGAAATCTGGCCCCGCCCTTACATGTATGCAGAATCGGGAGATGGGCGAGAAAAAGCAGAAAACGCCAAATCGGAAGCTTACGGGTCATTCTTTTCGGGGCATGCCACCGCCGCCTTTACGGTCGCCACATTTACCGACCAATGGTTTAGGACCGCCTATCCGAACTCCCCCTACAAGGGAATCATGAGGGCAAGCGCTTACTCACTCGCCACCCTAGAAAGCGTTCTCCGGGTCGCAGCGGGTAAACATTACTTTACAGACGTTTTGGTCGGAGCGCTAGTTGGTACCGGCGTGAGCATCGGAATCCTCGAAATGCACAAGGACCGTAACGAAAATTTTTCCGTCTGGGTAGGGCCGGGTGTCGCCGGCATCACACTTCGTATATAACATAAAATTGTAAGATTCCTTTTCAAAAACTCCTGTATATATTCAAAATGTAGGCGCAACAAAATGCCTCAGGAGTGTGTGAAATGTTCGGTATCAAGTTCAATCGTCTGGTCGCTGCAACTGCAGTTCTCGCCCTTTGCTGTGGAACAAGCTTTGCCGCCGGCCCCAAGAAGATGGGCATGCACAAGATGACCAAGATTACGGCCAAGAAAACTCACTTGACCCACACTTCCAAAAAAGCTTCTAAGTTGGATCAAGTTGAACCGACCCTGAGCGAAGAAGAACTTTTCGCATTGGCCCTCGAAAGCAAGAGCATTTCTAAAGACGGCAACACGCTCACCGACACCCGCGACGGCAAGACCTACAAAGTCGAAATCAGGGGTGATAAGGCGTGGATGAAGAACAATCTCTCTTATAGTCTTTCTACTCCCAAGCAGTGCCTGCTCGAAGACGAAGGCAACTGCAAGAAATTCGGACGTTTCTACAGCCACAAGGAAGCCTCCAAGGCATGTCCCAACGGCTGGCACCTCCCCGACGACGGCGAATGGCGCGATTACCAGAAAGATCAGTCCAAGCTGGACTGGAACAACCTGGGTAAGGGCGGCTGCAAGGACTGGGACGGCTACTGCGAAGGCGACAATACCGGTCACTACTGGTCTGCTTCCAAGGTGAAAAAGAATACCGCCCGCTCCTGGGAATTCCGCAGCATGGCTCACAGCATCAACCGCACCGACGAAAGCCTCTCTAAGGGTCTCTACGTGCGCTGCGTCGCCGACCTCCGATAAGAATTTACCCGTATAAAATCAAGGCTCCCGCAAGGGAGCCTTTTTTAATTGTTATTCCATGCGAGGCAAGGAATCTAATTACTTCATGCCGTTCACCATCATCTTCACGATGCCGCGGCCAAATTCATCAGGCTGGATCGATTTTTCAGCAGAAATACCCTTTTCCTTCTGGAGATCCAGAACCAGGTACTTCAAACAATAGTCATCATCATCACCACTATAAGTCACGTCAAAGAAGTAATCTTCAAAGCGGAATTGTTCTTTGCTTTTGCTGTGCTTATAATCGTCATATGCGGCTTCACAATCCTGCTGTTCATAAGCGTAGCGCAAATGGAAATCCACATTGCAGGTACGTTTGTCAAAAGAAATAATGATGCGGCCGGCAGATTCCTTAAAGTCTTCGACGCGGATTTTCACAAGGCCATCGTACATCGAAAGTTCGTCGCAATCGATAGCACGGAGGTCGGCAATCATCTGCTTGTCATCAACAGGGCCTTCTTTTGTCTGGAAACGCTTGTAGAATTCCCTGAGTTTTTCGTCGATATTCTTGATTGCATTCACTTCTTTGTTGAATACGGAATAGTAATCTTTCATGAAGCAGGATCCGTCATAACGGATGACCCGGTTCATCACGCCCTTCTTGGTCATGCGGAAACCGCCCTGGACTTTCTTGGAAGTATTATCTTCGTCTGCCCAGAAACCTTTCGGGAAAGTACCATCGCTAAAGTCGTATGTAGCGATTTCTTTTTTGCCCTGCTTGACGGTTACGGTTTCCTTACTTTCGTAAGCCTTATATTCGGTAGTATCCCACATGTCGGCATCATCGGGGCCAACCAAATTGCCAAGCGTCCCTACCTTACAAACCGGTTCAATCCACTTGAAAGTCGAATCCTTCTTGTCATATTCATACTTCGCCTTTTCAAGGACCATTTCGAAGGATTTTTCCATGCTGAAAATTCCTGAAGAGGAATCATCGCCACATGCCACCAAAGCAACGGCAGGCATAAGGGCTAAAGCAATTTTCTTGATCATATTTTCTCCGTTTCTAAAATCAGATTTCACCCTTGAAGAAGGATTCAAAGTCGATATCGCTGACCATATCGACCACAAATTCGGGTTTAACGGTCAGCTTGTCCAAATCATGCTGTTTGGTTTCGCCACAGAGCGGGAGCACGAACCGGCAGCCGCTGCGCTTGGCGAGTTCAAAGTCAGTATAAAGGCGGTCACCCACGAACAGAATTTCTTCGGGCTTGTACTTTTTAAGGAGGCCCGAGAGCATGGCCGGGTTCGGTTTACCAAAGCTGCGTTCCGGTTCCACGCCGTAGGCAGTCTTCAACAGGGCCATGAAACTTCCGATATCGGGTACAGGGCCGTTCGCATCGGGGCAAACAAAATCCGTATGCGTAACCCAGAACGGAATCTTGCGCTGCACGCGGAACGAAAGTTCGCAGAGTTCGCGATAGTCAAAGCTATTGTGATAGGCAATGAGTACCAGTTCGGTATCCTTGACATCGGGGCGCAGGTTGAGCGTCGGGTCTTGGGCCGCAAACCATTCCGTGACTTCGGGGTTTGCAAAGAAGAATACGTTCTTGATGCCTTCTTCGTGGATGGCGTCAAGCGAAAGGTACAAAGCCGAAATAATCGCATCGTCAGCAAGCGGGAGGCCCATGACCTTGAGACGGTTCTCGTAGAAGACCGGCGACTTGCTGGTATTGTTGCTCAGGTAATATACCGGTACTTGCTTGGCGACACGGCAAACCGTCTTGACCGCCTTCGGGTAAGGGCGACCACTCAGGTACAATGTACCGTCGAGGTCAAACACAACTGCTTTAACCGGGCAATGCTTTTGCATGTGAATGAATATAGTAATATTATAGAAAGGGGGAAGCCTCCCCCTCGCGAAAGCCTTGCCAAGTTCAACACAGGCCTCCTTGCAATATAACTTTTTTATTTTTATAGCATGAAAACACCTGACAGTCGCTTTTATTGCCCGCTGATTTCGGTCGGCACCATCACCTTGGACGAGAACGAAAGTACGCACGCGGTGCGCGTGTGCAGGGCGTGCGTAGGCGATGTTTTGCAGCTGTCCGATGGCGTGGGGCACTTCGCTGATGCGATCATCGAGGTGGCCGACGCCAAGGCATGCCAGGTGCGGGTCGATACAGTAATCGAGGCGGAACGCCCGCGGCCCAAGGTGTCGCTCGGAATCGCCTGTCTCAAGGACGACGCCTTGGAAGAAGTCGTATTCCATGCGGCGCAGACTGAAATCGACAAAATCATCTTCTTGCGCACGGACTTTTCGCAGGAGCCCAAGAATTCCGATTTGAAGAAGACGGTGCGCCGCGCCGAGCTCAAGAGCCTCGTGAGCCTGAAGCAATCCAAGAAAGCTTGGATGACCGCAATCGAAGGCCCCGTTGAATTCAACAAGTGGATCGAATCCTATAAAGGCGACTTGATTCTCTGCGACATCGATAGCGAACGCCAGCTGAATTTGAACGCCAGCGAAAGCGATACGCCTGTCACCCTGCTCGTCGGCCCCGAAGGCGGATTCTCGCCGCGCGAAATAGAAGCCATAAAGACCTTCCAGAACGGGAAGGTCCACTTGCTGAACTTGGGCAACACGCGCTTGCGTGCACGCACTGCCGCGATTATTGGGCTAGGAAAAATCCTCTAAAGATTCCGGGTCAAAGCCCGGAATGACAAATCAACGAACTGTAACCACTTTCACTTGACCCGCGACCCGAATCAAGTAGCGACCAGAGCGTACGACATTCAGACTAACGTTTGAACCACTTGCGTAACCGCGCTGCAAGAGCCTTCCCTGCATATCCAGGAGGGCGTAGGCCTCGCCCGCTTGCATGCCAGAAATTTCAATTATGCGATCAGCGCCACGCACCACAACCGACGAGGTTTTTAACGCGGTCGCAATTGTCGTCATTCCTGTGCTATCCGGAATCGTTTTGCGAAGGACCGGGTACTTGTCGACACCGACATTCTGTTCCCATACTTCACCAGAGATTCCGTTCTCAGAGTAGCTATGGAGTTTTGCAGCAATCGTTCCATCCGCGAAACCTTCTGCCGCATCCGTTTGTTCAGAGAAAACATGAACGTATTCCACTTCAGGCTTTCCATAGACGTGGCCAATCAACGCATACACATCTCGCGACGATGCAGCCGCAAGAAGATCAATCCCGTACGAGTTAACAAGACGGACCTTGATTTGATTGTCTACTTCACCAATCAAGGTTCCGTTATCGCCCCCCTGAAGTTCCGTTACCGCATAAGAATTGACGATATCCACATCCGCGTACGCCACGCCCAATAAGCCGCCGGAATTATCGCCAAAGACTCTGCCAGTTGCATAAGATTGTTCTATAACGAGTTTTCCCGTGATATAATATCCAACCAAGCCTCCCGACGCATAAGAATTGGAAAAAAGTGATGCATGGCAATTTTTAATCGTCACCGTTCCGCTGCTATCGATGTTGACGATACCAATAAGGGCTGCGCTGCCCCCACTATTGCCAGCCTTGACATAGGTATCCTCGACGCCAAGATTTTCAATTTTAATTTCGCGCTGTCTGTCGGATGTCTTAACCGATCCAAAAAGGCCCACCTCATCGGAATACCCGTCATTAAAATAAAGTCCCGATATGGAATGCCCTGCACCATCAAAGCTTCCTTCAAACTTTTCGATTGGAACCCAAGGAATAAAGTTTTCTCCCGTTCCATTAAGCTTATTGTCCAAAAGGACTTTCTTGTTGAGCACAATATCCTTTGTCAGCTTTCCACAAACAGGAGCATCCGCATAGCGCGACGCACTTCCGATAAATGCAAAGCCGTAAAGTTCTTCTGCCGAACCAATCTGATAGCACCCCTCTACAAGCGCAGGTTTTTTAGCGACAATGCTGTCTTGAACGCCTCGGACCAACATTTTTCCGATAAGTTGCGGCATCGAATACTCATAGACTCTTTGTCCCCAGACAGAACCGTCGACTCCGTCTTTATTGTAATCGCGCAAAAGCTGCGCCACTACCCCATTTTGGAAAGACCTTTGCTCCATCTTGGTTCCAAGGGCAACCGAATCATCGAAGTCGTCATCTGGATAAAAACAATTGTCGACATTCGTTTCATCTTCCTTATACTTGCCGACAAGCGGGGCGACTGCCTTTGTCACTTTATAAGAATTAAACGAATTGACGATGCTCAGTTTACCCTCCGAAGCACCGACCATTACGCCAAAGACGTCACCGCCAACCGAACCCATGTTATACGAATTCACAATCTTAAGGTTACCGCCCGTATAACCGACTAGGCCACCCGCAACCACTTCTGTCGGCAGTTTACGCAGATTTTGCACCAAGCTTCTATTGTACGATTCACCGATTTCAACAAATTCGGCGTTTCCAATCAGGCCTCCTGCGACATTTTGCGCAATCACGGAGCCATCGCTATAGCTATTCCGGACTTCGGCAGCAGATGCTTTTCCTGCAATTCCACCAACGTTACCAAGGCCTTCGAAATAAATGTTGCGCAGTCCCAAATTCTTCACGACCGCAGGCTTTGCCACCTTCTTGCCGTCGTCGCTCATAAAGCCGCGAAGTTCAGCGAACAATCCCAAGTCCGAAGAATCGGAGGACAGCGTTATAAGGCCCTCAATGGCATGATCCTGTCCGTCAAACACACCACGGAAAAGTTCTATCGGAGTCCACAGGACAGAATCTCCGCTTAACGAGATGATGCCGCCTTTGTTGACATATTCATTAACGGCAATATCCTTCGTGAGCTTACCGCACTCATCGTGCGTTTCGGACGATTTCACGACATCGGCAAAGCCGAAAAGTTCCTCGGCGGTAGAAATAGCGTAACACCCATCGGTATCAAGCGCAGGAACCGACGGCGTAACGGTCTTGGCGGCAAACGCCATAGACGCAAAAAAGAGAACCAGGATTTTTTTCATCGTATCCCCTCCTCAAAACACCAAACAGATGTAACGGTTTGCCCGGGGCACAACCCCGAGCAATGGCAAAAACTACAGCGTCACTTTGACTTTTTCGCGCATAGCCATGACCTGAGCCTTGGCTTCTTCCACCGTGTTACGGCGAGCAAGCAACACACCCAAGCGGCGGTGGCCCTTGAGTTCGGGCTTACCGAACAGGCGAAGCGCGGTATCAGGTTCTGCAAGCACTTCTTCGAGGCCGCCAAACTTCACGTGGTCGGAATTGCCGTCGACCACGATGGCCTTCGAGGCGCTCGGGCCGTGGAAAGCAATGTTCGGAATAGGCAGGCCGAGAATGGCGCGGGCATGCAGCGCAAATTCGGAAAGGTCCTGGCTGATGAGCGTCACCATGCCGGTATCGTGCGGACGCGGGGACACTTCGCTGAACAAGACTTCGTCCTTGCACACAAAAAGTTCTACGCCAAAGATGCCACGGCCGCCGAGAGCGTCGGTGACCTTCTTCGCAATCACCTTGGCCTGTTCCAGCAGTTCCGGCTTCATCGGCTGCGGCTGCCAAGATTCCTGATAGTCGCCGCCCACCTGGTGGTGACCGATCGGTTCCAGGAAGCTCGTGCCCGCCACATGGCGAACCGTGAGCAAAGTAATTTCGTAATCGAACGGTACAAAGCCTTCCACAATCACGCGGCTTGCGTGGCCCGTGCGGCCTTCGTGCTGAGAAATATCCCAAGACTTCTGGATGTCGGCTTCGGTCTTAATGACACTCTGACCATGGCCCGAGGAACTCATGACCGGCTTGATCACGCACGGAATACCGATTTCCTTGACTGCGGCCTTGAAATCTTCAAAATTGTCGGCGAAGCGGTACGGGCTCGTCTTGATGCCGAGTTCTTCGGCGGCAAGGCGGCGGATGCCTTCGCGGTTCATGGTAAGCTTGGTGGCCTTGGCCGTCGGAATGACGTTGTAGCCTTCCTTTTCGAGTTCCACGAGCGTGTCGGTCGCAATGGCTTCGACTTCGGGAACAATGTAGTCCGGCTTTTCAAGTTCAATCACGCGGCGGAGTTCAGCACCGTCGAGCATGTTAATCACGTGGCTGCGGTGAGCCACCTGCATGCCAGGAGCATTGGCATAACGGTCTACAGCAATGACTTCGACGCCGAGACGCATCATTTCGATGATAACTTCTTTACCCAGTTCGCCGGCCCCACAAAAGAGGACCTTGGTTGCACTAGAACTTAGAGGTGTACCGATTTCTGCCATAAAATACTCCTTGGTTTACAGGAATAATATAGATATTCAAAAGGTTCAAGAAACGTTCTTAATTCTTTTTGATGCAGCGAATAGGATAATAGGCCGAGTCACTTGTGGTAAGCACCCTATATTCAAGCGAAGTCAAATCTGCAGATCCAAAATAAGTATTATAGCCTTTCGCTGTTTTCACCGCATTGGCCAACCAAAAATGAGCAAATGACCCATAAAAAATGAACCTCATATACCGATTAGGAGGCCGATACACATAGAAATCTATATCATCAACAAGAGCTTCCCCTATAGGAAGTGCCGAAAAACCATACGTATCAAGGCCAGCCCTTTCATCAAGCCATCCTGACACACTCGCCAAATTTTGCCCCGCAACTTCTACGCCACCAACAGCATCTACAAGTTTATTCCAATCTTTCTTCGTCGGCAGACGCCATCCGTCAGGACAAACGCTTTGAAGTTCAACATCGTAATCGCCATATTCATAACAATCGACTAAATTCTCTTCCAGGCATTCCGGCAATGTATCAATATAAGCATCGTCTAAGACCACTTTAACACCGTAGAATCTACCCATCAAGTCACAGAATTCCTCTTTGTCATAGAAGCACCACGAAACCTTTTCGGAATCCAAAGGCCAAGGAACATCGTAATTTAAATTTTCGGCCATCCATACCTGGTCGCCTATATTCACCGTTCTATAAACTTTGCCATTACGAGAATCTGTCAACATTCCATAGTCAATGTTCGGGTTGAAACGAGATTCCTTCGGTATGCGTAAATCAATCATATTCGGAAGTTCTTCTTCGTAATCCTTTTCACAGCGAACAGGAATAAAATCGTACACTCTAGTTCTATAGGTCTTATAATTGTTATACTTGATTGCATACGCGATAGACGCATTCTCAAAATGGTCTTCCTCTGCCATCCAAAAAAGCGGATACAAGTAGCTATCCATAATAAAATCTAAAGTAACCGTGGTTGCTACAGAATCGAATGTCTGCACGAAAGTCTCGTGTAAAGAATAGTCGAACTCGCAATCGCGTGGTATATGCCAGCCTTCTGGGCAAATTCCACGAACTTTCTTGTATGGATAACAGGCCGTCAAATCTCCACAGCCAAGTCCTTCGTTACTGAACACCCCGGCAGAATCCATCGCGGCAGCCCAAGTATAAAGACGACCCTTTTGCCCACAGTCTTCCTCAGCGCACTTGTTCCCATACGAAGAACCATCGACTATGTATTCAAAATTCAGGTTTTCGGCCATCCATGTACGGCCTTCCAAGGTAATAGTCTTGTAGGTTCGACCGTCGCGACTATCCGTCATTTCTCCATAGCTGACTTCCAACGACTTTTCTTCTGACGAAGAATAATTGTTCAAATCGCCGAGTTCTTTGGAGTCAGACGAACTTGTATTGATCTTTTCTTTTTCACCGTCAAGATCGCCACTTGCCGGAGAGCCTTTGCCACTGCAAGCAATCAAGCAAAGATTAAGCGCAATAACGAGGAATAAAATTCGACTTTTGATCATGACACCCACCCCCTATTTAAGAAATCAGAACTTCGTATCGACCGGATTAAAGGTCATCTTGATGCCAGAACGAATCCAGCCGTCCTTGCCGTCTTCGTGCTTGTCATGCGCCAGGTTGTCGTAACTGCGGAACCCACCGCCGAGGTAGAAGCCGAACCAGCTGTTATACTGCATGGAATAGAGGGCATCGACCAACGTCTGCGATTCCTTCACGCCAGACGGGGCCTTTTCTTCTTGAATGGCGACATCGTAGTCGGTGTAGAGTTCCTTGTCACCCTGCTGCAACCAAGCGAGCGTAACTTTCAGGTTATGCCTCCCCCATTTCCAGCCGAGATCCAGCCACATGTCCAACGCATCGGAGCCGCGGCGGTAACCGATTGGGTAATCCACAAAGTACATGTCGGCATAGTTGGGATCGTCCTGTTCGCGGTAGTTGCTGCGGTAAAGGCGACGGCTCGAATATTCCAGCAGCGGGAGGCGACCGTTGTTATGCAAGGGGTCGGTGCGCACCACATCGAAGCGCCAGGAGAATGTTCCGTAACGGCGCGTCGGGATTTCCTGATAGTAGCCCGCCATGAAGCTGATCATGCTGCGGTTCGTGCCCTTGTCATCATCTTCGCCCACGGGGCTGTTGATGTCTTCCATGTTAATTTGGCCGTAGAACTTGGAGGTGCGAATCGGAGTGAAGCCGAGTTCAAACGTGGTCACGGCCTTGGTGTAGCCGCCCGCAAAGTTGTTGTGCAGGAACATGAACGGGTTCATGGAGCGGAATTCCAATTCCTTGCCGCCGACCATGCTTTCTTCGATCACATAAGTCCAGAAGTGTGACGTCTCGACACCGATACGGTGGTACACGAGGTTTTTCACGTTATCGTCGTAAACGCGGTCGCGCTGGTTGCTCGCCTGCTTACCACGTTCCGGGCACTTCTGTTCTGCCGCTTCGGAACCTTCGGGCGGGCAGCCCGTTTCAGGATCGATAATGTCATCAAAGAGCCAAGCGTTCAACGAACTCACCAAGAAGTCGTAGCGGAATATGCCGGCTTTGAACTTCCAGTGCAAACCATCGTGGTAAGGAGCGCCGCCCAAGGCGAGGTCGTTCGGAGAGACTTTCAAATCAGGGTCGAAACGGCCCAACTGCACATAGCCCACCGGGTTGTTCCACAAGGCATAAGCGTTAATGGGCACGCCAATGTCGAGTTCGCTCGGCTTATAGGTAAAGTTAGTCTTTAAGTCGCTATCGTACCAGGCTTCGATATCTTTGCGGAGCGGCGCTTCCATCAAGAAGTGGAAATCCTTGTAGCCCGCACGAAAGCTAAGCGTAAAGAACGGATCGATATGTTCTTCGTAGCTGCGGGCGTTTTCTAGAGGTACGCGAAGCCCGCGCCAATTGTTGCCATAATACTCGGCCGTATCGACAGCGAACGTCGGGTCCGTCGGACCGCCATTAAAACCGAAGTTGAAATCCGTACCGATTTGGAAATAGCCCTTGTACGCCGCAGAATCAGCCTGCGTAGAATCGCCCGCAGAAGCAAACGCCAAAGCCACCAAAGAGCCAACAGTCAACAAAAGAGTACGAATTCGCATAGAATAAATGTACTAAAAAATTCATGAGCGACAAAGCCGCAGGCGTTAAGCCGCGGCAGTCGCGAGAGCGAGTAATCTTGGTACGTACTCATAAGATTGGGCGCGAGCGGATATAACGTGAGCCATAAGCGGCACAGCGCAAGCGTGCCGTGTTGGCGAGAGCGAGCGCTCTGGGGACGTACTAATAAGATTGGGCGTGAGCGGATATAATAAGGATTACCCAGGCAGGGAGTCCCGGGTAACCCTTTTGTGTTGTGGTGAGTGCGCACTCGCGCACTCGTTGTGTGTGTGTTTAATTCTTGAGGGAACTCAGCAAAACCCACCGGGGCTTACGCCGCGGAACAGATCTTGCCGATTCATTCAGCAAGACTCATTAGAAGTTGTTTGCGTTCATGTTCCTGTTGCGCAGGTAGGCAGGCAGGCTGAAGTCGATAGCCGACGGAGCAGCGACGGCAACGGGTTCTTCAGCAACTTCCTGACGGGTTGCAGCAGGGCGCTCCATAGTCACGGTAGCACCAGCAGCGGCGTTGCGAGCATATGCAGGCAGATCGTATTGCTGAGCATCGTAGGACGGAGTTTCTACACCGCCGCGACCACCGTTCATACGGTCTTCTTCGGCAACTGCAGAGAATTCAGAAGTTTCGGAACCCTGGGACACCACTTCTTCTTCGGCCGGAGCAGCAGCATTGAATTCCGGAGAATTGAACATTGCTGCGTTCACGGATCTCATCACAGAAGTTTCGGTCAGAGACGGAATGGAAGAGGTCATTGCTTCAGGAGCCGGCTGGGCAGGAGTGTACTGCGGACGGGTGAACATTTCCGGAGCGTCATTCTTGACGGTCTGGAAATCGAACACGTTGAAACCGGTCGGACGCGGAGTGGCCTGCTGAACCGTTGCGGGAGCGGCAGGAGCTTGCTGAACCGAGGCAGATGCCGGAGCAGTCTGCTGCGGAACAGTGAAGTTACCGAAGCCAAAACCAGCAGAGCTAACCTTGGGCTGGTTCACAGCAGTGCCACCGCAACCGGTAGCGATAATGGTGATGCAAACCTTGTCGCCGAGAGCCGGATCCGTGATATCGCCGATGATGATGTTCGGGTTACCTTCTTCGCCGACCTTTTCGTAGATGTGGTCCATAGCGTCGCTATGTTCGAGCAAGGAGTAGTTTTCGCCGTGGGCAACGTTCACGAGCACGCCAGAAGCGCCTTCGATGTTGATGTCTTCGAGAAGCGGAGAGGCAAGAGCCATATCGGCAGCCATGATACCGCGGTTTTCGCCCTGAGCGTAACCCGTACCCATGAGAGCCGAGCCACCCTTGAGCATGACCTTACGGATATCGGCAAAGTCAACGTGCACGAGACCGTGACGGAACATGATGCCGCAAATGCTCTGGACAGCGTTACCGAGAATTTCGTCAGCCATCTTGAAGGCTTCATCCATAGTAGCCTTCTGGTTGGAGGCCTGGAGGAGAGTCAAGAGCTTCTTGTTTTCCACAACGATGATGGTGTCCACTGCAGCACGCAGGGCATTGATGCCTTCCTGTGCGATAGAGGAACGAGCATTACCTTCGAAACGGAACGGCTTGGTCACCACGGCAACCGTGAGAATGCCGAGTTCGCGGGCGATATTTGCAACGATAGGAGCTGCACCCGTGCCCGTACCACCGCCCATACCGGCGGTCACGAACACCATGTCGGCACCCTTCATGGCTTCCTTGATGTCGTCCAGATTTTCTTCTGCTGCCTTACGGCCGATTTCGGGATCCATACCGGCACCCAAGTTTCTGGTGGTCTTTTCGCCAATCAGAATCTTGTGGTCAGCAAGGCTCAGGTCGAGAGCCATTGCATCGGTGTTGATGGAATAGTATTCCACACCTTCAATGTTCATGCGCTTCATACGGTTCACGGTATTGCCACCGGCACCGCCGACGCCGAAGACCTTGACCTTGGCGTTGTTGAAGGATGGTTCCTCGCCCATAATGCGAGACTTTACCTCGAAGTTGAAGTTATCGATTTCACTCATGTGTTTATCTCCCTGATGTTGAGTGTTGGTGTTTGTTATAGATAAGTCCTGATAATTTCGATGAAACGCTGGAAGCCCTTCTTGACAGATACGGCAATCTGGGTACCCGTTTCACTCTTTTTCTTTTCGCGATGTTGCTTGTTCGCGTAGTACAGAAGCCCAATACCTGTTGCGTAAGAGGGATTCTGGTAAGCTTCCTGAATACCGCTCATGCCCTTGGGACGACCAATGCGAGCGGGTTTTCCAAAGACCTTGCAAGCCACATCTTCAATACCTTCCAATGCGCAGCAGCCACCGGTCAGCACGATACCGCCATTAATGATGGCATCGAGCTTATGGGCCTTAAGCTGGTCATTGAGCATGGAGAAAATTTCACCCACGCGGGCCGTGATGATTTCGGCAAGCAACTTGCGAGAGCACGATACATCTCCGCGATTACCCACAGCGGGCACCGGGAAGGATTCATCTTCGATAAGATTGCTAATGGTGCAGGTGCCGAACTTTTTCTTGATTTCTTCGGCCTTGGAAAGCGCGATAGGCACGTTGAGGCAGCGGCTGATATCGCTAGTGATGACGTTTCCGGCATAATCGATAGAGGTGGTAAAGCGCACGGAATCGTTCACGAATACGGCAATGTCAGCAGTTCCAGCACCAATGTCTACCAGAGCGACGCCGAGTTCACGTTCGTCATTAGTCAGCACGGCACTTGCGGCAGCCAAAGGTTCAAGCACAAAGCCTGCCACATTGAGACCTGCACGGTTCACGCACTTGGCAAGATTCTGCAAAGCATTCTGACGAGCAGTTACCACCTGGACATCTACACCCAAGCGACGACCGGAGCGGCCCTTCGGATTGCGGATATGTGTTTCATCGTCCAAGGAGTATTCGCCTGGGAAGATATGAATAATTTCACCGGCCTGGGTGGGCAAGGTACTTGCCTGCTTCGTCACGTTTTCGATGTCTTCTTCGCGAACTTCGCCCATAGGCAGCGTGACGATTCCCTGAGTATCCAAGGAGCGAACATGCTTACCGGCAATACCCACATAGACATCGTGCACATCGACACGGGTCGTATTTTCAATGACTTGGACTGCCTGCTGCAAGGTTTCCACGACAGAGTCAAGATCATCCGCATTCTTCAGCGGAAAGTCTCCGCATTCCACAACGCGAACGTTTTCACCTTCGGAAACACCTACGAACAGGTTTATCTTCGAAGCCCCAATGTCAAGGCCAAAGATGTATTCGTCTTTTTTCTTGTCCAGTTTATTGTCATCCATTGACGCACCTCTTATCATAATTTCTCACATAGGCAAAGCCTAAAAATCTCATATCGACCTCACCGGCACAAAGCAAATCTTTCGCAAATCCGTTTTCAAGGGATTTGTACAACGTAAACTGTCCCTTATTGGAATCATGGTCCTTAAAGAGAGCGGTAAAGCCCACGTCCCTGAAATAGACCTTCATGCAATTGTCTTCCTCGGACCAAGAAACCTGCGAAACGCGATCATAGAGTTCCAAATCGCACTTGCGCATTTCCACCAGAAACTGGGTTACCGACTTCACATGTTCCATGGAAGCCACATCCAAAACCGGAAGCCTCATGGCCGTAGCCACGGAATACGGCAGAGGGAAACCTTTTTCGGAATAAATCGTCGCGCGACCTTCCGAAAGTACCGTAAGTACCGGCGATGTTTCTTGCAGCTTGATATAGAGCGAAGAGGGGAATTTCTTTTCCACCTTCACCGACAATATCATGGGCAGCTGAGCGAGGGCCGCTTCCACGGAATCTGCATTCAGTTCCGACATAAGCATTCCCGTTTCCACCTGGGCATTCTGCATCACGTCTTCCCAGGAAAGCATACGGTTGCCTTCGATATCCACATACTGCAAGTGACGCAGTTCCAGCGGATTGAAATGCTGCAAGTAGAAGCGGTTGTGAATTGCAAGAATAGCGAGAACCACCAGAACAATGGTGAAAATCCAACCACGGCGTTTGAACCAACACCATGCGCAGTCAAATCCGTGTTTCACTTTGCGAACACGTTCCTGTTTGCGCAGGCGTTCGTTGGTGCCAATACGGCGGCCAAGCAATGTGGTTTTACTTCCAGTCAATTCAGTTCCTTAATCCGTTAATCTTACAGACATTCCTTCAAAATTCTTTCGCCCAGTTTCCAGATGTTTCCGGCGCCCATGAGCACCACGACATCGCCCGGCTGCAATTCCTTCTTGAGAATCGGCAAAAGGTTCAGCTGATCACCCACAAAGCGGGAATCACGGTGGCCGCGGTCAGAAGCGCTATTAGACACCAGCGAACCCGTCACGCCTTCAATGGGCTTTTCGCGAGAAGCGTAAATATCGGTCACCAGGAGCACATCGCAGTTCGCAAATGCGCCGCCAAAGGCATCGTGCTGGTCGCGGGTACGCGTAAACAGATGCGGCTGGAAGGCCACGATAATGCGGCGATCCGGGAATGCATCGCGGAAGCCGAGCAAGGTTGCCGTCGCTTCGGTCGGGTGGTGAGCGTAGTCATCAAAGACCAAGACGTCATTCTTTTCGCCGATGAATTCAAAGCGGCGCTTGACGCCTTCGAATTCGGCGCAGGCCTTGCGGGCGATATCGGCAGAAATACCTTCTTCGACAGCGAGTGCCACAGCAGCGGTTGCATTCAGCACGTTGTGACGGCCCGGAATTTGGAGTTTGAATTCGCCCAGGCTTTCGCCGTCGTTCAAAATTTCAAATACAGGGTAGCCCTTTTCAAAGCGGAGGTTATCTACACGGTACTTGGCCTGGCGCGAAAAACCGTAGGTAATCACCGGCTTCTTGAGGCGGGCCAAAATCTGCTGCACGTTCGGATCGTCGAGGCAGACAATCACCTGGCCGTAGAACGGAATCTTGTTGGCAAACTGTACGAAAGCATCCTTGATGTCTTCAATGTTCTCGTAGGTATCCAAGTGGTCAGCGTCAATGTTTGTGATGATTGCAGAAGACGGCATCATCGAAAGGAAGCTGCGGTCGAATTCATCGCTTTCGGCAATCAGGTAGTCACCCTTGCCGACCTTAGCGCCACTGCCTTTACCCTTGACTACACCGCCCACGATAATGGTCGGGTCAAGGCCAGCTTCTTCCCAAATTTGGCCCACAATAGAGGTGGTCGTGGTCTTGCCGTGAGTACCAGCAATCGAAAGCGTGTACTTCATGCGCATGAGTTCGCCCAGCATTTCGGCACGGCGAATCACCGGAATACGGCGGTTGCGGGCTTCAACAAGTTCGGGGTTATCGTGCGGAACTGCAGATGAATAAACCACCAGGTCCGTATCTTCGACGTTCGATGCTTCGTGCTTCGAAAACACCTTAATGCCAAGGCCCTTCAGGTAATCAATCACCTGGCTTTCACCGGTATCGGATCCGCTTACCACGAAACCGTTATCGTGAAGCACTTCGGCAATACCGGACATACCGGCACCACCGATACCTACGAAATGAAGCTTACGGACACGCTTACAATCATTAATCTGCATTAATCATTCTCCTTAGAGAGGATAACACGAGCAATCTGGTCGGCGGCATCGGGCATTCCGAGCTTTTTAGCCGCGACGGCCATCGAATTCAAACGGGTTTCATCAGCCAAGAGCTGTTCCACCTTTTCCCACAGGTGATTTTCTTCGGCATCGAGTTCCACCAAAGCGGCACCGGCATGTTCCACCACGCGGGCATTGTGTTCCTGGTGGTTTGCAGTTGCATGCGGGAAGGGCAAAAGAATCGAAGGCTTACCGAAAGCAAGGATTTCAGCCAGGGCAGAGGCACCGGCACGGCTGATAATCAGATCAGCATGCTTCATGTAAGCGTAAATGCCATCCAGGAATCCGCGGATAGCCACATTCGGAACTTCACCGACGCGGTTGCTGATGGTTTCCACATTCTTGACACCCACCTGCCACACCACGGACACATCGTCACGGGCGGCAATGGTCTTGATGCTTTCTTCAATCTTGTTGTTGATGCCCACAGCACCCTGAGAACCACCCACAATAAACACGGCCTTTTTGCCCGGAGCAAATTCAGCAGGACGGGGTAAAGAGTCACCCACAGGCAGTTCACGTACCGGGTTTCCGAAAATCATGCACTTTTCAGTGGGGAAATACTTGGCGGCTTCATCCGAAGTCACAAAAATCGTCTTGGCATAGCGAGCGCCCACCTTGTTGGCAACACCAGCTACAGCATTCTGCTCCTGCAGATAAACGGGAATGCCAGCAGTGCCTGCGGCAAGCACAATCGGGAGCGACACATAGCCACCCGTTGCAACGACTACGTCGGGCTTCACCTTCTTAATCACGCTCTTGGCACGGACCAAAGCCTTGGACAAGTTGAAAGGCAGCGCCAAATTCTTGAGGAACGGTCCACGATGCAGAGGAACCGCCGAAATATATTCGTAGGGCCAGTCCTTAGCCACAAGGCGTTCTTCCATAGAATCCTTACGGCCAGCAAAAGTAATGTCCGTTACGCCCATTTTCTTGAGGCTATTTGCAATGGCTACGGCCGGGAAAATATGGCCACCGGTACCGCCACATACGAAAAGGAACTTTTTCATACGCCACTCCTTGAAAATTCATAGTTTCTGTAGGCACTGCTTTCCAGCGAGGCTCCGCTCATATACGGTTCCTTGATTATCTTGCCTGTATTGGGTCTAGAAATGTTCAACAGGATTCCCACTGCCACACAGCTGTAAATTAAATTGGTTCCGCCGAAGCTGATAAACGGGAGAGGTTGGCCCGTCGTGGGGAAAAGTCCCACACAGACACAGACGTGAACCAAAAAGTTGAAGAATAGCGAGAACGTAAGAGCCACCGCCAGGTACTTTCCAAAACGGGTAGAAGACTGGCGGGCAATCTTGAAGCCCTGCGCAAACAAAACCGCATACAAAGCCAGCAAGAAGAAGGTTCCCATGAACCCGAATTCTTCACCGGCCACCGCATAAATCACATCCTTATGGACTTCGGGCAAGTAACCCAACTTTTGCACGCCCAAGCCAAAGCCTGTTCCCGAGAAGCCGCCATTGCCCAAAGCGAGCAAGGCATGTTCACCCTGCCAGTTAGAAGCGGCCATTTCACCTTCGGCAGCCATGAACGCATGAATACGCTTGCTGGAATGTCCCGTCAAAAGCAGCATGATAATTCCCGGCGGAATCAGGGCGCCAATGGTAATGGCAAGGTACTTGTAATTCACACCCGCCGTCAACATCACGCAAATCACAATCATCGAAAGCATCATGAGCATGGAATAGTTGGGCTGCATGATCAAGAGGAATGCCGTAATGCCAAAGAAAATACCCGGCTGCACCAAAGTACATGCAATACTCTTGATGTTATCACCCGCCTGGGAAAATTTTCCGCAAATGCAAATCAGCATACCGAGCTTCATGATTTCAGAAGGCTGAATGCCCAAAATCCAGCGGTTTGCGCCCTTAACGCCATGGCCCGCCACAAGGGCCGCCACCGTAAGGACAACGCCCACAAAGAAGGTGACTCGCCCAAGCCAGACCCAATGACCGTAATCCAGGAATCGGGCCAGGCCAAGCATGAGAATCAAACCGAAAACAGCCTTAATCAAGTGCTTCTGCAGGTAATATTCTGCAGGAAGTCCATGGGACACAGCAAAATGGGCCGATGCCGTATAGACAATAGGCACGCCCAAACAAATCAGCAGCAACACAACTACCAAGAGTAGCTTGTTCATGCCGGTATTTGCAACTGTGTTTTCCATTCCTTCGTGAGTCCTAAATTAAGCCTTGACCTTCGTGAGTTTAAGCATGGCATCCACCACCTGTTCCATATGCATGCCGCGGCTGCCCTTAATCAAGAGCACATCGCCTTCGGCCACGATTTCGGTGAGGGTGTCGATTAGTTCCTGTACGCTTGCAAAGTGGTGAGCAGCCTTCATGCCCTTGGACTTGGCGCCCTTCACATAAAGCTTTGCCTTTTCGCCCACAGTCAGGAGCATATCAAAATTCATTTCGGGAACCATGGCTCCCATTTCCTGATGCAGAGCGTCAGTCTGAGCGCCGAGTTCCAGCATATCACCCAAAATGGCAATGCGGCGGTTCACCTTCATATTGCCGATGGTCTGCAAAGCCATCTTGGTCGAAGAGGGGTTTGCATTGTAGCAGTCCGACACAATCTTGAAGCCGTTGGCATTCTTGATTTCCATGCGCATGTTGGTCGAATGGAAATTGGCAAGAGCCTTGGCGATGTCAGCCTTGGGCACTCTGTACTGCAAGCCAACGGCAATAGCAGCGAGGGCGTTATAGAGGTTATGAATGCCCGGCACGTTCAGCGTAAACTTGGTGCGTTCCACAAAGAAGGTGGCGCAGTTGTCTTCGCTCCATTCCAGCTTTTCGGGCTTGATAATGCCGCGCTTCACGCCAAAGGTCACCACCTTATAGCTGGTATTGCTGCGGCACTTGCAAAGGCGCGGATCGTCGGCGTTCACAATGAGCACGCCGTTCTTCTTGAGGCCAGCGACAATCGTTCTCTTTTCAGCGAATACGCCGTCCAAATCCTTGAGGCGTTCCAGGTGAGAAGCGCCGATGTTGGTAATCACGGCCACATCGGGCTCGACAGCGAGCGAAAGCGGACGGATTTCATCCGGGCCGCTTGTGCCCATTTCGATAACTGCCGCTTCGTGGCTGTGCTTCAGCTGGAACAGCGTCATGGGCACACCGATGTGGTTGTTGAAGTTACCAGCGGTGGCGTGGGTGTTATACTTCTGCGAAAGAACGGCCTTCACCATTTCCTTAGTGGTGGTCTTGCCGTTGCTGCCCGTAATGGCAACCTTCTTCACCTTGAAATTCTTCTGATAGCCCTTGGCGAGCTTGAGGAGCGCTTTCGTCGTATCGTCGACGGGCGCATACATCTTGAAGTTTTCAATGCCTTCGGCATCAGCGTTCACGACACTCATCAATGCTCCATTTTTTTCCATTTGTGTAACAAACTGGTGGGCGTCAAATCGGGCACCCTTGATTGGCCAAAAGACCACACCCTTGGCAGGTTCGCGGGAATCCATGCAAAGATTCACCTTTCGGTTCTTGGTACGGCCATCAACGCCTACCGAGTAGGTTTCGAGGATTTCCAAGAGTTCCTTGATTTTCAAGTCCAGCTTATACATTTTCCATTGCCTTCACCGCTTCTTCGCGGTCATCAAAATGGTGTTTGGTCTTACCCACAATCTGGTAGTCTTCGTGGCCCTTGCCCGCAATCACGAGCCAGTCGCCATCCTTAAGTTCTGCGCAAGCCTTGGCAATCGCTTCTTCGCGCTTTTCGACGACGCTAAACTTGTCCGTTTTCATGCCGGCACGAACATCGTTAATGATGTCGGTCGGATTTTCGGTACGCGGATTATCCGAGGTGAGCCAAGCCTTGTCCGCAATGCGTTCGGCGATTGCACCCATAATCGGGCGCTTGGTCTTGTCGCGGTCACCGCCGCAGCCGAATACGCACGCGAGGCGGCCTCGGCAGAGGCTGCGAGCGGTCGTAAGAACGCGTTCAAGGGCATCGGGCGTGTGAGCATAGTCCACAATCACGTGGCGGCCATTCTTGTTCCAGACCTTTTCGAAACGGCCCGGAACGCGGACTTCTGCCAGAGCCTTGCGCATGGCAGATTCGGCAAGACCAATCGACTTCGCCCAAGCAAGCACCAGCATCACGTTATCTACGTTAAAGTCACCGCACAACGGAGTTTCAAACGGTTCTGCACTAATGGCAGGCAACAGCATCTTGAGTCCGTCTTCGGTATTCTGCACAGCGCCTTCGGGCTTCACTAAAGCACTAACGACCCCTAGACGCGAGACAGCCACCCTCCGGTCCGCTCCAATCCCGGCTAGGGAATCGTATAGTTTCTTTCCGTACGCATCATCGACATTGACAACAGCAACGCCATCATCTGCAAGGTAACGCGTAAACAAAAGCTTCTTTGCCTCAAAGTAGGCATCCATGGTCTTATGGTAATCGAGGTGGTCTTGAGTCAGGTTGCTGAACAAGGCACTCTTGTAAAGCACACCCGCCATACGGCCCTGATCCAAGGAATGCGAAGACGCTTCCATCACCAAATCCGTACAACCAGCCTCGACTGCTTTTGCGGCAAAGGCATACAAATCCAATAGCCCCGGCGTCGTTAATGTAGCGGGCACCGAAGTTTCGCCAATTTTATTCTTGATGGTTCCGAGGAGCGCTACCTTGTGGCCTGCAGCCGTCAGCATCGCATCCATCAGGAACGCACTCGTCGTCTTACCATTCGTACCCGTCACGGCATGAGCATTGAGCTTTGCGAACGGATCCTTATAGAAAATCTTTGCCGCTTCAAGGCGTGCTGCCTTCACGTCGGCCACTTGAATCCACTTGGACGTCAGTCCTTCAGGAGCAACATTTTCGCTCACCACAGCTACAGCACCGGCAGCTACCGCAGACCTCGCGAATTCATCGGACTTATCAATCGATATTGCGCCCGGCATCGAGAAAAACAAATCTTTTGCCTTCACGCGGCGGGAGTCGTCGCACAGGCCCTGCACATTCAATTTCTGCATCAATGTTTCAGAAATCATCTAGCCTTTCTCCTTCAGCGTAAGCTTGCAAATCTGGCCCTTGTGAAGCGTCTCTCCCACCTTCGGGGATTGGGACACCACGCGGCCCATACCGGTATATTCAACGTTCATACGGATGTTACCGGCAATTTCAAGAGCGTCTTTCAGCGAAAGCCCCTTCAAATCGGGCATCGTCGAGGCGTCAACATCGCCAAGTTTCAAAACAAGTCCAACAGAATCCTTCATGTCTCTACGAACCGAGAGTACGCGGGATCCTTCACCTTCAAAAGTCACAGGGCACTTCTTGCTAGCAGCCACCGACTTTGCCGTCTGGGCAAGCATGCCCACGTAATCACCTTCGCAGGCAGACTTCTTGCTCACAAAGGCAAGTTCATGAGATGCCGGCGAAAGCTTCGGGTGATAATAAATGCCTTCCATAATGCGGCGGAAAATCGGACCCGCCGTTGCACCACCCGTATGTCCATAAAGCTTATCGGCATTCGGGTCATCCACCAGCACCATGCACACATAACGAACATCTTCAACCGGGGCAAGGCCGATAAACGAAGCCACCTGATGTTCGCGATCGTACTTGCCGGTTTCCTGGTTGTACTTTTCTGCAGTACCAGTCTTACCGCCAAAAATCACATCCGGAATCTTCTTGCTGGCCACGCGCTTTGCCGTACCGCTATTCACCACGCGGTTGAGCATCTTGCGAATAGAGGCTGCCGTACGTTCCGAAATCACGCGGCGCACCTTCACCGGTTCCTTCTTTTCGACCAGGTTACCGTCAGAATCGCGCCATTCCTTCACGATCATGGGTTCCATCAGAGTACCGCCATTGGCGATCGTGGCATAAGCCATCACCATCTGAATCGGCGTCACAGAAACAGCATGGCCAAAGCCCATGGTTTTAAGGGTACGGTCATCTCTCGTGAGTTCGTAAGGCATGTACAGGCGGCCAGCTTCTTCACCCGCCAAGTTTTCGGAAGTCTTCATGCCAAAACCAAAGTTGCGGGCCATGCGATAAAGCTTTTCGGCACCCACCTTGTCAGCCACCTTGGCGAACACGATGTTCGAAGACTGAACCATCGCCTCGGCCATATCCATATCACCATAAATATGGGTATCGCAAATGCGTTCGGCACGAGCGCTCCAGCTCCAGCATTTGCCTTCGTTTACAAAGACGGTATCTTCGGGTACCACGCCGTTTTCCAGGGCAGCCGCAGCCGTAATCACCTTGAAGGTTGAGCCCGGTTCATAAGACATCGCAACGATATCGTTCTTCGCCATTTTGCCCACACCCTGCTTTTTAGAATTCGGATCAAACGTCGGATAACTTGCCATGGCCAAGATTTCACCGGTGTACGGGTCCACCACCACAGCCGAGGCACTGGCGGCGCTAAATTCAATCACGCCATCCTTCAAGGCCTTTTCAACGATTTCCTGCATATCGCGATCAATCGTCAGCACCAGGTTCTTGCCCGGCTTGGCTTCTGCCACATTTTCGGAGCGACCCAGAATTTCGCGTTCACGGGCATCCTTCACACCCACGCGGAAACCTTCGTTACCACGCAAGCGCAAGTCGTACATGCGTTCCATGCCCATGCTTCCTTTGCCGTCGTAATTCACCTTGCCCACAATCTGGGAGGCAAGCTTACCCTGCAAGAAGATACGGCTGTAATCTTCAGCCCTTCCCGTATCGCGCAAGTTCTTGGCAAACACGACACCGTTACGGTCCAAGATTTCACCGCGTTCGGCGTAAATATTCTTGGTACGGGTCGTCTGGTCCTTGGTTTCTTTCTGGTATACTTCGCGGTTCAGCACTTGAATGTTAAAAGTCTGCCAAGCCAGCACGCCAATAGCGCCCAGCACGATCATCTTTGCCACCGACAGAGCATCCATATTCACAATATTCATGGAGCCCCCGTTACACGCACCTTGGTGGGTACGCCATTCAAGTCAAGACCAACACTGTCTGCAAAGCCAGCCAAGTTTTCCAGCGAAGACAACTTGTTGATTTCAAGTTCCTGCAGAGTCCTTTGACGCTGCAACTGGCCAATTTCATAGGTCAGCTCGTTGGACTTGGAATAAAGCTTGGTAAGGCAGTTCTGCATATACAACGGCAAAATCAGCAAAAGGCCGGCCACCAACACGGCGCCAACGAACACCCACACAATGGTGCGGTTCGAGTTGAACAGCGATTTCTTGCCAGATTCACTCATACCCGTTCGTAGACCCTAAGCTTTGCAGAGCGAGCCCTGCTGTTGTTTGCAATTTCTTCGTTTGTAGGCAAAATCGGCTTGCGATTCACCTTCTTTAAATGCTGATGGTTCCCGCCGCACATACACACCGGCAAATTCTCTGGGCAAATGCAGGCCTTTTCAAATTCGGCAGCCGTTTCCTTGACGCAGCGGTCTTCCACGGAATGGTAGCTCATCACCACCAGGCGGCCACCCACCTTGAGGCAATCCACGGCAGCGCGCAAGCTGTCTTCGATTTCCTTGAGTTCGCCATTCACTTCCATGCGAATCGCCTGGAACACGCGGGCCAGAAGGCCATTCACTTCACGGCGTTTGTCGGGGAACACAGATTCCACCACAGCCTTCACGTCAGAAGGCAAAATTTCTTGGTCGCTCTTAGAGGCTGCCATTTCAATCAGGCGGGTCGCAAGTTTAAAGGCGCGATCCATATCGGCATTCTTGCGGAGTGCTGCGGCGAGCGTATCCGCATCCACCGTCTTGAGCCATTCTTGGGCAGAAACGCCTTCGCGGCGGTCCATGCGCAAGTCCAGCGGATTGTTGCCCACAAAAGTAAAGCCGCGGGCAGAGTCATCTACCTGGTGACTGCTAATGCCCAAGTCGTAAAGAATGCCGTCCAAAGTATTCGGCGCAATTTCGTTCTTCAGTTCACCGAAGCGCACCGGATGCACAATAAACTTGGGCTTCACGCCTGCAAGGCGCTTCGTCGCAAAGGCCACCGCTTCTTCGTCACGGTCAAAAGCGTGCAGCACGCCATTTTCATCTAATTTGTTTGCAATCGCGTAAGAATGTCCGCCGCCGCCCAAAGTGCAGTCGGCATAAGTTCCATTCGGCTTAATGTTCAAGCCTTCAAGGCATTCCTTAAGCATTACCGGATCGTGATAGAACACGCCGTTTTCGACACCGGCAAGGGCCGCTTCGGAATGAGCAGCCGCAGCGCGATTGTTCAAAGCTTCATTTGTATGTAAGTCGTTCTTGCGGAGGCTATTTATTGCCATCGGGCCCCTCCGTCAAGCTTTCACCATAGAACGCGGCATCGAAGGCGGCAATTGCATCTTCAGTCTGCAAGCCGTACTTTTCGTTATAGCGTTCAGGATTCCATAGTTCAAGAGTTTTTCCGCTAGCTTGTACGTAAAGGACATCACCCTTAAGACCAGCATACTCCAACAAAATCTTTGGAAGTAAAATGCGGTTCTGACCATCGAGCTCCACTACTGCGGGCGCGAGGCCTCTCCGAACTAGGTCTGCTTGACGGCGGTCGGACCTCGAGTCCAAGTCCGCCATGAACTTTTCGTATTCCGGCAAGGTAAATAACCGAAGCGTCCGATTCGGACCACGCGTGATCACGAATTCTTCGCCCTCGGTCGGCCCGAGCTGACGACGGAATTCCCTGGGGAAGGAGGACCTTCCCTTTCCATCGATAGCCGTTTGGGCTTGACCTATGAAAGACGTAAAGTTCATACTAGTTTGACACATTTTACCACAACACAGTACAAATCTACCATTTTCTACCACTTTGGCAAGATAGGGACACTTTTTTCGCACTCAAAGCATACAAAAAGCATACCTCGGACCTAAGTCCAAGGCAAAAGTAGTGAACAGAAGTTCACTAATGAATTTCATAAGATACAACGAAAGGGCAAGCAAAGCCAGCCCTTTTCTTTTCTGCAATCGTACGCGCTAGTTATTCAAACTAAGCACTACTTCACATTCACTTTCTGCAAATTTTTTCCCTGTCGTACAATGTAGGCGCCAGGGTTTCTGAATTTTGCACGGAGCACTTCGGTGATGAATCCGGAACGGAACTGCTCCGCCTGCAAGGTTCCCAGATAACGCCCTTGCATATCGAACACGAACGCTGTTTTCGAAGATTCCGCAAAAGTTGTGCGGGGCATCGCGATGGACGTCGTTCTTGAACTCGACGAAATATTTGTAGAACTAGAAGACGCTACGGAACTACTTGATTGCATGCCATATTCATACGCACCAAGGTCAGGCGCTTTGCCCACAAACGGGAATCCGAGATTTTCGCCCTTGTCTATAGCGCGGCTTCCCTTCTTGAGTTTCAAGAAACCCACGTCGGGCAGGCTGCCGTCAGCATTGCGCGGGCCAAGTATTCCCGGAATCGTTGAAAGGTCCTTGCCGGTCACGGTCATGCTCGGGTCGTCGAGACTCACAAAGTCGTCTTCGGTCAAATCAAGATCTAAATTCCAAGAGTTATTTTCGCCAGCCGGGCAATCTACATAATGGTCGATGTTCTGGCTCGAAATCTTTTCCCAGCATGTTCCAATTTGCGATAGTTTATTCGGAAATGCAATGTTGTTCTTGAGCACATGCGCGTTATCGCCCGTGAGCGGAGCCACTTCGGCAAGGCGGTTGCCTTCGGAGTCGAAAAGTGTTGATGCCATGCTGAATGCCCGATCCACGTTCATGTAGGATGTATTGTTGAGCCACTTGCTGCCGGCACCGGTGTAGTTCGCATAGAAGCCCGTGGACTTGTTTTTCCAGGCGACGCAGAATTTGATGGTGTGTCGCCCGCCACCGAGCGTGCTTTCGCCCATCTTGATGCCGTGTCCGTTTCCGTTTTTCGGATTGCCAAGCCCGTAGTCGTTGTAGCCGTTCCCCATGGCGTAGCAGTTCTCCAGCACCACGGGGAATTCCTGGTTGATAAAGTCAAAGCCGTCGTCGCTGTTCCACCAGGCGCGGCACCCGATGAACTTGGTGGTATCGCCTTCGCCGGGTTTCTGGTAATGCGCACCGAAGCCGTCGGCATTCTCGCCGTCGCCCTGCCAGCCCAAGGGGTCATAGTTGTCGTGTGCATCGCAGTTCAGGAAGATGTGTCCACCGCCATCGGCGGCACCGTCGTTCGCAAAGAATCCCGGGCCCGCATTGTGGTGGCTATCTATCTGCTCCAAGAAAATATGCTTGCTCGCGTAAAGGAAAATTCCGGAATTGGAATTGTGTATCATGGGCGTGTTGCGGACATCGAAACCCTTCAGATGCAGAAACTTTGCCGAAATCACGATGGGCGACGTGTACATCGCGCCTTCGGGCGTGCCGTCGCTATGCTCTTCGCCTGCGGCCACAGGGAGGTTCGTCGCGTCAAAAATCGGGCGTTCACCCGGATAGGCAAGGTAATGGATGCGTTTGTCATCGCTTTCACCACTGGCGGTCAACAGAATGCCCGCAGTCATCTTGTATCGTGCGTAGAAAACTGTATCGTGCAAGTCGTAGACGCCGCCGCGGATCCAGACGGTATCGCCCGCGTGCACTACGGTATTTGCCTTGTTGAGCGTCGCGAAGGGCTTGTCCTTGGAACCGGCGTTGCTGTCTTTGCCGTCAGTCGCCACATAATACACAGCACCGAAGGCATGTGCTACAGAAAGGGCAACCCCCAATGTCAATAAGAACTTTGCTCCCATATACACCTCAAGTGAGTACTTTTAATATACTCTTTTTTAAGGGGAATGGGAAAAAAATTAATTATTCCGCCCAGTGATTACCGTTGTAATTGCGGGCAGTGTCCGCATCCATACCAATCTGGCGCACTAGATCGTCCAAGCTCGGGAATTTCTGTTCGGGGCGCAAGAAGGCCATCAGGTCAAGCACCATGGGGCGGCCGTAGATGTCTTCGCTGAAGTCCAACAAGTAGGCTTCAATAGCCAAGCGCTGGTTGCCGGTAGAAGGCTGCGTGCCAATGTTTACCACCGCACGGAAGCAACGTTCGTCATGGGCACCGTCTGCATCGACACCACCCGGGAGGCGGGCAGTTGCCACATACACGCCATGCTTGGGCAAGAACTTGTATTTTTCCACCTGAAGGTTCGCAGTTGGGAAACCGATGGTATGACCGAGGCGCTTGCCTTCGACAATCGTTCCAGACAAACGATACGGACGACCCAAATAAGTCTGCGCACGAGACACATCGCCATTCAGCAAGGCGTTTCGCACAGCGGAAGAACTCACGCGTTCGCCCTTATGCAGCACAATCGAAAGCATGGCCGTCGAAAGTTCCGGGAAGGCAGCCGTAATGGTTTCGTAGTTGCCCTTGCCGCCTGCGCCAAAACAATGGTCGTGTCCAAAGAACATGGAACAAACGCCGCGTTTTTCAATCAGTTCCTGGCGGACAAAGACATCGAACGGGAGTTTCGCCACTTCGGGCGTAAACGGGAGCACCAGAAATTCAAGACCCAGACTTTCGATAAATTCGCGTTTTTCTTCGGTAGTCGTGAGGAGCAGCGGATCACCGGGAGTGCGCAACACATAGTTGGAATGAGGCTCAAAGCTAATGACGGTAGGCGTCAAGCCGTTCACTTCGGCAACGGCCTTGAGCGTGCGGAAAAGCGCCTGGTGTCCCAGGTGGCATCCGTCAAAATTACCCATCGTCACAGCACGCTTCATTTTTACCTCATTTGTCATGCCCGCCACCGAGCGGGCATCTCCTTTTTATCCATCTTCTCCGAGATAGAACTTCGGCTTGATTCGGCCCGGTTCGTAGTGGCACAGGCTCAAAACTTCGCCTTGCATGTTCGCGGCAAACACATGGCCTTCGGGGCCTACGCCCTCGACTTTCTCTTTCCACGGGAGCCAATTGCCCTGGCGGATCACAGCCACCTGTTCGTCGGTAAGGCGCACCACCGGAAAGTCGAGCACCGCATCGACCGGCAACAGATTTTCACGCGTCAAGTTCTCACCACGCACCGCCTTATCGAGCGTCACATTGCCGATGCGGTGTCTGCGTATCTGCGATACGCATGCGTAGGTCCCGAGCGCACGCCCGATATCGCGACCGAGCGCACGAATGTAAGTTCCCTTGGAGCATTCGCAAATCAAGTCGAAGGTTGCAAATTCCTTGCCGGAGCAACCTTCGGTCACCTCGCCCTCGCCAATCACCTTGAGTTCGCCAATGTGAATCTTGCGGGGCTTCAGTTCAATGTTACGGCCACGTTCCATCAAGTCGCTGGCACGCACGCCGTTAATTTTCACGGCGCAGTACTTCGGCGGCACCTGTTCGATATCGCCCGTAAACTGCGGGAGTACGGCTTCGAGGGCTTCGCGGGTAATCGCGAGCGTTCTCTCATCTTGTTCAACGACCTCACCGTCCCATTCGAGGGTATCGGTTTCGTAGCCCAAATGCAGCCTAAAGCTATAGCACTTGTCCTTGGCTTCAATAAAGGGCAACAGTCGCGTGCAGCGGCCCGTAGCCGCAATAATCAAGCCAGAAGCACGCAAATCCAGCGTGCCTGCATGGCCCACGCGCTTCGTAGAAAAGACCCTTTTCAGTGGGAAAAGGGCCTTAAAAGAAGTTTCGCCAGCAATTTTGTCCAAAAGAACGAAGCCGGAATTGCTCAATTACAAATCCCCTTTCTGCTTCAGTTCGGCCAGAATGCTTTCGATATGCATGGCGTGTTCCAAGTTTTCATCCAGAACAAAATTCAATTCCGGAATCTTACGGATCTTAAGCGCCTTGCCTAAAACAGTGCGGATATAACCCGCCGAATTCTTGAGGCCAATCAGCGAATCACGCTTTTCCTTGTCGGAACCCATCACGGACACCATGACCTTGGCGTAGCTCAAGTCATCGGTAATCGTGACGCGCGTGATGCTTGCGAGGCTGCTCACACGAGGATCCTTCAAGCCCTTCTGCAAGAGCTTGCCGATTTCCTCGCGGAACTGTTCGTCCAACCTGTCAGTTCTACGACTCATTGGACTCCTCAGCCTTCTTGGCCTTTTCTTCGGCTTCTTCGCGAGCCACATCCTTCAGGGTACGGGCTACCTTGACTTCCTTGAAGAAGATCAAGCTATCGCCTTCCTTGATGTCTTCGTAACCCTTAAGACCGATACCGCATTCAAAGCCACGAGCGACAGACTTGACGTCGTCCTTCATGCGCTTCAAGGACTGGACCACGGTCGTACCGAGTTCCACACCGTTGCGGTACACGCGCACATGGCTGGTACGGTCGACTTCGCCGTCGGTAACCATACAGCCTGCGATGAGACCGATCTTCGGAATCTTGAACACCTGACGGATTTCGGCTTCGCCGGAGAGTTCTTCGCGCATGGTCGGCTTCAAGAGGCCTTCCACAGCGTTGGTGATATCTTCAATGCAGTCGTAAATCACGCGGTAGTTGCGGATTTCGATGCCTTCCTTCTGGGCCATTTCGCGGATAGAGAGCGACGGCATCAAGTGGAAGGAAATAATGATTGCCTGTGCGGTCGTAGCGAGCAAGATATCGGATTCCGTAATGGTACCCACACCCTTGCGGATAATGTTGACGCGCACTTCCTTGTTGGTAAGCTTTTCGAGGCTTGCTGCAAGAGCTTCTGCAGAACCGCCCACGTCGGCCTTAACAATAAGGTTGAGTTCAGAGAGCTTACCTTCCTTACGATCGTTGAAGGTATCTTCCAAAGTCTTCACGTTACGAGAACGCAGGTCGCGTTCACGAGCAGCCATACGGCGCTTAGAGGCAATTTCACGTGCGGTCTTTTCGTCTTCGACCACGATCAAGTCATCACCGGCCTGCGGAGTACCGTCAAAGCCGAGCACCTGACACGGAGCAGACGGAGGAGCTTCCTTCATCTGTTCGCCACGTTCGTTAAACATAGCACGGACACGACCAGCGTAAATACCGCAGACAAACGGGTCACCCACATGGAGCGTACCGTTCTGCACGAGGATCGTGGCCATAGAACCCTTACCCACGTCGAGCTTGGATTCCACCACGGCGCCGCGAGCGTGAGCTTCGGGGTTAGCCTTAAGTTCGAGCACTTCGGCTTCGAGGGCGAGCGTTTCCAAAAGGTCGTCCATGCCCTGGCCCGTACGTGCAGAAACTTCGATACAGCTGGTAGAACCACCCCACTGTTCCACTTCCACGCCGCGTTCAGCGAGCTGGGCGCGAATCTTGTCGGGGTTAGCGGTCGGCAAGTCGATCTTCGTGATAGCCACGACCATCGGCACCTTTTCGCGCTTGGCAAGTTCAATAGATTCAACCGTCTGCGGCATCACCATGGAGTCAGCTGCCACCACAAGCACGATCACGTCGGTCACCTGAGAACCGCGAGCACGCATAGCACTGAATGCTTCGTGACCCGGAGTATCAAGGAAGGTCACCTTACCCTGCTTGGTCGTGACTTCGTATGCACCGATGTGCTGCGTAATGCCACCCGATTCGCCGGACACCACGTGGGTCTTACGAATCCAGTCGAGCAAAGAAGTTTTACCGTGGTCAACGTGGCCCATCACCGTCACCACCGGGTGACGCGGCTTCAGGTTTTCAGAAGATTCTTCTTCCACGCCGAGCACTTCTTCTTCGTATTCTTCCATCAGCTGGGCTTCGTAACCGAATTCGTCAGCCAAGAGCTGGATGGTTTCAAAATCGAGGCGGGCGTTGATGGTCACCATCATGCCCATTTCCATGCACTTCGCGATCACGCGGGCCGGCATCTGGTCCATAAGGCCAGCGAGTTCGCCCACGGTAATAAAGTCGGAAGTCTTGAGGATTTTCTTTTCTTCGCCCGGAGTATTGTCGTTATGCTCCTTGCGGTAAACTTTCTTGACAGGCTTCTTGGACAGGTCCGCCATCACGCGGGAAACGTTCTGACGAACGACTTCCTGCTGGATTTCCTTCTGCTGGTCCTGACGGTCCTTGCCATTGCCGCGACGGTTCTTGTCGTTCTGGCCGTGACGACCGTTCTGCTGCTTGCCACCCTTGCCGCCCTGGTTCTGGCCACCAAATCCCTGGGCGCCACCATTGCTAGCATTGAAGGCATCTTGCATAGAACTGCCGGTAAAACCACCGGTACGACCTGTAAAGGTACGGCCACCGTTGTTATTTTGGCCACCGTTTCCGTTGCGATTGTCGTTACGGCGGTTGCCGTTACGGTTGTCGCCATTGTTGTTGGAAAGGCGACCGAATGTACCCGTATAACCCTGCTGGTTACCGTTGTTGTTACGGTGTCCGCCGCGGGTTGCCTGAGCCTGTTGCTGAGACTTCTTAATACGGGCGAGAATGGCTTCGTCGGGTTTGAAAACCTGTGCCTTCATCGGGGGCTGCTTAAGTTCCATGCCCGGGGTAACCATGGCAGGCTTGGCAGCGGCAGGAGCTGCTGCGGGAGCAGGAGCGGCCGGTTTTGCAGCAGGAGCTGCAGCGGGCTTCACTTCTGCGGGAGCAGGAGCGGCAGGAGCAGGCTTCGGCTCGGCCTTGGGTGCTGCGGGCTTTTCAGCGGCGGCAGCTGCGGGAGCGGCTTCAACCTTCGGAGCTGCAGGAGCTGCAGCGGGTTTCACCTCGGGAGCCTTCGGAGCTTCAGCGGCCGGAGCAGGAGCTGCGGCAGGAGCGGCAACCGGTTCAGCCTTCGGTTCTGCCTTAGGAGCAGCGGGCTTCACGACGGCAGCAGGCTTTGCAGCAGGGGCAGCAGGAGCTGCCGCGGGAGCGGCGGCCGGTTTTGCAGCCGGCTTCTTCGTCCTGATCAACTTGGCCTTCAACTTGCCGTCACCAGCCGAAGAAGATTCCTTCTTCTTATCGGAAGAGGCATTGGAAGTTTCGGCGGAAGACGCCTTTTTCAGGTTTTTATTGCGGGCTTCAGCCTTCTGGCGTTCAGCATCAACCGTGGCTTCGATCTTTTCGTATTCGGAGGCGTTCACCTTCGAAACCTGAGTCAAAACCTTGACACCGTTGTCGCGCAAAAGCTTCATCACGAGGTCACTCTTGACTCCGTGTTCCTTTGCCCAATCTACTGGTTTAATTTGTTCTTCATTAGCCATGAATAGCTTCCAATGTTCCTTTTTTAAAATTAGCGAGCAGCCTTACGGTTCTGGTTCAAATCGGCAGCGGACGGAGAGGTAATCTTGGCCTTCGTTTCGTCGTCCTTCTGGTTCCATTCGTTTTCACCGAACACATCGAGGTTACGCTGCACAAGTTCTGCAGCAAGCTTCACGTTCTGGCCGTTCTTGCCAATAGCCAGAGCGAGGTTTTCGTCACTGATAATCACTACCGTGCGGCGGGTATCGGGCACGTGAATCAGCTTGATCACGTTAGCCGGAGTAAGGGCGCGGGTAATGAAGGTATCCAGATCCGGATTCCACTGAACGATGTCGATTCGTTCGTTACCGAGTTCACGCACAATCGTCTGCACGCGGGCACCCTTCATACCGACGCATGCGCCGACCGGGTCAATCTTTTCGTCACGGGAGTACACGGCAATCTTGGCGCGGAAACCCGGTTCGCGGGCAACACCCTTGATTTCGACCGTACCTTCGTAAATTTCCGGAACTTCCTGACGGAAGAGTTCCTTGAGGAAGTCACCGTTGGCACGAGAAAGCACCACCTGGGCACCGTTCTTGGAGGATTCTTCCACGCGGGCAATCACAGCCTTGATGGAGTTGCCCTGAGCCCAGCGTTCGCGACGAATCTGTTCACGAGCCGGAATCATGGCTTCGGTCTGCTTGCCGAGCTTCACGATGATGTTACTTTGTTCAAGGCGAAGCACTTCGCCGCTCACCATGGTACCGATACGGCTACGGTAGGTATCCATGATCTTCTGGCGTTCGGCATCACGAATCTGCTGGTTCAGGAGCTGCTTTGCAGTCTGAATGGCCTGGCGACCGAATGCAGAAATAGGAATTTCCATTTCGAGGAAGTCACCCGGCTGAGCGTCTTCGTTAAAGTCGCGGGCTTCTTCGACCAGCATGTAACCCTTGTCGAGTTCTTCCACTTCGGCAGCGGTCATGTTCGGGTCGTAGTCGGGATAGTCATCCACAACGGCCACGCGCAAGAACACATGAACTTCGTTGGTTTCCGTATCAAAATCCACATCAATCTTCTTTTCGATGTGCAAGTACTTGCGTGCAGCCGTCACCAAAGCTTCTTTCAAAGCGTTGATGACAATGGAATCATCCATATCCTTGGCTTCGACCACATCTTTCAGCACGTCGAGCAAGTTAACTTTCGGTTCGTTCTTCATAAAATGACCTTCCTATTATATTTGTACATCCACTTTTGCCACCAGCACTTCGCTGCGGGGCACGACCACGTCACCGGCATTGCCTTTAAGGGTGA